>ERZ778496.360-NODE-360-length-47770-cov-40.544169_pt1 | contig 47770 bp, 60 predicted proteins | sample MGYA00433099_ERZ778496 | MGnify/ENA primary metagenome ERZ778496 (study PRJEB29527, sample SAMN07138962) | mouse gut metagenome | material: feces | host: mouse | place: China:Nanjing | collected 2016-01-25 ...
TTGTAAATGATGAGATTTAGCGGTATACTGTAAATGGCTCATTTGGACTACCTTCTGTTTAGTTGTCACTTACAGTATAGTCCATTTGGGCTTTTTTCGTGTCTTAAATTTAACTAGCACCACGGGTAGTTAGTGATAAATGGTAAGGAGATAACGAAATTCTATGAATCGCAAACAATTACTCACATCTGCCGCTATTACTGTTGCACTTGCTGGTGTTAGCGTTAAATCAACAACTCATGTACCGCTGATGAAATTGATGACGCTTCTGTTGAAACACAAGCGCAAGTATCTGATTCTCTTGATACTGTCAAAGAAGAGGTCGATACCGCTAAAGCTGATGCTGACACAGCACAAGTCGCTACTGACTCTCAACAAGAAATTGTTAATAACGCTCAAACAAACGCTGATAAAGCTCAAGATGAAGTTAACAAAGCAAACCAAGCTGTATCTGATTAACAAGACGTAGTATCTGACGCAAATAAAACAATTGCCGATAGCGACGCCACTATTGCTGACGCTGATAAAACAATCGCAGAAGCAGATAAAACAATTTCTGAAAACACAGATAAAATCAAAGAAATTGAAAAAAATACTGCAACAACACCAACAGCTCCAAAACCAACATTACCTGAAGGTTATGATTTGGATGGTACTGGCGGATATACAGCCATGGAAGAAGCCCAAAAGGCGACAATGGAGTTGAACAAATCATATCAAATTCCCGCATTTAATGTTCAAACAAATACAACAGAAGCTGACCGCAATACAACTGTTGATATTTCAAACCCAATATCAGAACAACTTAAAGAAATTAATGAATATGCGGCTCAAGTAATTAATGATTTGCGTAAACAACTTGGTAAACCAGCAGTTACTATTTCAACAAACTCTATCAATGTTGTTACTCAAGTTGCTAAACAATACGAAGCTGATAACTGGTTTGCTTTTGATAATAAAGGTCATGATGAATCTGCTCTAAAAACTGGTGCAGCCGCCGCAAATTCTGCATATAGTTCAGAATGTATAGCATCAACAAACACAGACAGTCGTTATATGACTATGGCTCAAATCAAACAAGACATTTATGAAGCTATTACTCTCATGGTATTTTCTAGTGATGAACTTCATCACGCTGAAATTATTCTTGAAGAAACAGCGCAAATGGGTGTAACATACAGCTTCTTCTCTAATTATAAAGGTCTTGGTGATTTCGCACAAATTCACTTTGTATTTAGTGTTCCACTCGCAGGAAATACTGATGCAAATGATACTGCTGATTACGTAACAACTTACGAACAAGCAGAAGAAACAGCAAAAGCTGAGCAAGCTAAACAAATCGCTAAATATCAAGACGCTATCACATCTGCAACTGCAACTAAGAAAGAAACAGAAAACACAAAAGCTAAAGCAACTGCTGTTAAAACAGAAGCTGAAACTAAGAAAGCTGATGCAGAACAACGTTTAGCTGACGCAAAACAAGCGTTGTCTAATGCTCAAGCTAAATATGACGCCGCTGTTGCTATTCCCGAACAAACAGCTACTGCCAAAGCTAATTTGGCTAAAGCTCAAGCTGACCTTGCAACAGCCAAAGCAAATGTTGAAACAGCACAAAAAGTTCTTGATGCTATTCATGCAAGTCAAGCTGAAAAAGAAGAAACTTTGAAACAAGCGAAAGCTGATTTGGCTGATAAAATTGTTGCATGGACAGAAGCTAAAGATGCGCTTGCTAAAGAAATCGCTAAATTGAATGAACTTCAAAGCGTTTCAACAGAAAAACAACAAGCATTGAGTGATGCAATTGATGCTGTAACTGCGGCTAAACAATCATTGGAAGATGCTATCAACTACTTGAATCGTCTTGAAAACAGCAAAGACAATTTGAGTAAAGCAACAGCCGCTAAAACAGAAGCCGATGCAAAATTGGCAACAGCAAAAGCTGAGCTTGAAACAGAACTTGCAAAACTTGCGACATTGAAAGAAACAAGTGACGCCGCTCAAGCTAAATACGAAGAAGTAAAAGCTCGTTATGATGCCCTTGTAAAAGCTCAAGACGAATTGAATAACAACGATAAAGGTGATGTGATGATACACCAACAACACCTATTGTTGATGAAAAATCTGAACTTGAAAAAGCCAAAGAAGCTAAAGAACAAGAACTTGCTCAAAAACAACAAGAACTTGCAGATGCTAAAGCGGCTGTGGCTCAACAAGGAGAAAACATCAAAGGTCTTCAAGAATGGTTTGATAACCAAATGAATAGATATCTATCAAATGATGGTAAAATTGAAGATCTTGATCCTAATAGCCAACTTGCGCATACACCAGATCTACTTCGTAAACTGGGCGTAGAACTCAATGAAGCTCGTGATAAACAAGCCTCAATTGAACAAGACATTGCAACACTCACTTCAGAAATTGCTTCACTTGATGAACAAATTAAAGAAGTTGATTCTAAGAAAGATGAACCTGTTGTGCCTAATACACCAACAACACCAGACAAACCAGAAACTCCTGTAACTCCAACAACAGATACAAAACCAAGTGAATCTGCACAAACAGATACTAATGGCCAAGCAGCTTATCATGAGGTAGTGACAAAAGCAGAAACACAAAAAGTGATTGACCGCCGAGGCGTTCCAACTTATCAAGCAACTGCTGAACTTCCAAATACAGGTGATGACAATACAGCAACATTTACGCTCATGGGATTAGCTATTACTGCCATGGGAATGTTTGGAGCAATAAAATTAAAAGGGAGAAAAGATTGTTAAAAATGAAGCAAATAAGCCTAGTTGCTTGTTAGTTGTTTTATATGAAAAAGAAGAATATCATGAAAAAGTTTAAGTGTATTATTGGTCTATTATCTTGTGCAGCCATATTAACAGCTTGTGGGACAAAAACGGATAACGTTAAAAGTACAAGCAGTACAAAAGCTAAGACTAGTCAAACATCTTCATCAACCAAGCCTTCATCAAGCACAGAAACGCAATCATCTTCATCGGAAGAACCACAAAAATCTGATGAAGAACTTTACGCAGATATTATCGCTTCATATCCAAATGAGTATCGTGTCGGAAAGCACACTTTTTATGACATTGACGGGAACGGAACAGATGAAATGATTGTTGGAAATGGCCTATGCACTCTACTATTTAGAGAATGGTGTTCCAACAGAGCTAGTGTCATCTAATGTTTCATCAGTAGGCGGTGTTCGTCAAGGATTTTCTATTTATAAAAACGGTCAAGTATCTTACATGGACATCTCTTCATTTAATGGAGAGGGGACTATAACGGATTATCAGCTTAAATCTGACAATACAGGTGTGGATATTATCAAAGAGTTAGATTATAAAATTGGAGAGACAGCAGATGATGGCTTACAAGATGTTGAAACATTGGATTACAGTACTCTCACTTGGCAATCTGCTTTTGATGCTGCTGATGCCCAAATGGATATTAATGCTATCCAAAATAAAGATTACAGTTCAATCGCTGGAACATGGCAAAATACTAAGGGAGGTGTCCTTACTTTTAATGCAAACGGCATTGTAGGAGACAATCTTACTGTAGACCCATTTAATAATGCAACTGTTGAAAATGGTATATTTAGTACTAGTGTTTCAGCTGCTCCAACAGGTAGCTATATGATTAAGTTTGCACCCCAAGGAACATTCTTTGTAACAGACACCCTCGAAAATGAAGTGTCAGATGTTAGTAAAGATCGTATTTGGACTGGGCAACAATATAATTACACAGACCCAAGTGCGTTTTATTACAAGGTTGATTAAAGGAGATAATGATGAACTATAAACGTATCTATGTCGCAACTTCATCTATTATTGGCTTTATTTCTATCTTTATGCCTTGGATTGTTTACAATTCTTATACATTAGATGCTGTTAACGATATATTTAACGATGGTTATTGTTTTGGAGTGATGTTTTTAGTTATTTTAGTGTTATCAATGATAGGTTCAGAAACGTTAGGTCGAAAACGCAAGTTAGCACTATTAATTCTTTCAGTTTTGATACTTATTTTTGCAATTGGTGATTTTATGGCAAACCAAGAGTCACTTACTCGGTTAGGAGCTTCTTTTGGGATTGGATTTTTCCTGACACTCCTTTCGTCAGCTTTTATAGCAATTTATGTTTTCTTAGCTAAGCAAGATGGTACAGAAGAAAAAATAGAATTTAACTCTGAAGATTTCAAAGAGTTAGGTCAAAAAAGTTTAAAAGTGGCTAACTCAGTAACAAAAGTATCAAAGAATATTGTCAAATCTGCTATTGATGAAGTAAAGAAAGAGATTCGAACAACTGATAAAGAAGAAAAGTAGAGTAAGAAATGGGATTTTTTAGGAAGAATAGCTTATTAATCAAGACCGTATGATTGAGTTATTAGAGTACTCTAATGCTCTAGAAATGACTCATATTGCTCTTACTGCTGACATTGCTCGTACGAATACAACAATTGCTTCAAATCTTACTGATGTTAATCAGTCAGTTAATACTATCAAAAATCTACGGTAAGTTTTGTATAAAAAAGCTACCTTGATAAATTTACGTGGACTAAAATCCTAAATGATTCAAAAGTCTTAAAAAGTAAACATAAGCCTGACCATCTGGTTGGGCTTATGTTTTTGGTATAATGGTAGGGATAATGATAAGAGAGGGCGCAAATGACACAGGTAACCAAACGGGCTTTGGAGGAGGCGCTGAAGCGTCTGCTTCTGGAGAAGCCCTTGAGCAAGATTACAATTCAAGACTTGGCAGATGAGTGTGGGATTAGTCGGATGACTTTTTACTACCATTTCAAGGATATTTATGATTTGGTGGAGTGGTCGTTTGTTGAGGATGCCAATGCTATTTTTCAAGCAGCACCAAGCACTGAGAGTTGGGAGATGGCTTTGCAGCACGTTTTTGAGATGATTAAAAAAGACGAGCTCTTTATCATGAGTGTTTACCACGCGGTTAGCCGTGAGCAGATTGAGCGTTATTTGCATCTGGTGATCCATCATTTGATGAGCCAACTCATTGAAAAAAGCGTGGCGACTGCTGGCATTAGCCTGAAGGACAAGGAAGGGCTTTTTGTCACGAATTTTTACAAATATGCCTTGATTGGTACGTTATTGGACTGGGTCAAGTCAGACATGAAGGCAGATTATCAAGAATTGGTAGTACAATTGACCAGCTTGATACATGATCCACTGATTGGGACCTTGAGGGGCTTTGCGTCCAAAAAATTATCAAAACCCCTAAAATGATAAAGTTTTTATCACTTCCAAGCATTTGTTTATTGACTTTGTATGGGTAAAGGCCTAAAATGAAAGCGATTAAAAATAGTGGAGGTCATCAATATGTATTATTCAAGCGGAAATTACGAAGCATTTGCTCGCCCTTTGAAACCAGAAGGCGTTGAGCATAAGTCTGCTTATTTGATTGGCTCTGGTTTGGCAGCCTTGTCTGCGGCTTGTTTCCTCGTGCGAGATGGGCAAATGCCAGGGAAAAACATTCATATTTTAGAAAAAGACCCCATTCCTGGTGGGGCTTGTGATGGCTATCAATACGCTGATATTGGCTATGTCATGCGTGGTGGTCGTGAAATGGATAATCATTTTGAGTGTATGTGGGATTTGTTCCGCTCTATTCCATCTATTGAAACCGATGGCGTGAGTGTCTTGGATGAGTATTATTGGCTCAATAAAGCCGACCCCAACTATTCTCTCTGCCGTGCGACAGAAAAACAAGGGCGAGATGCTCATACTGACAAGAAATTTGGTTTATCTGATAAGGCAGCCATGGAAATCATGAAATTATTCTTCACCCCTGATGAAGATTTGTACAACAAACGCATCAACGAAGTCTTTGACGATGAAGTCTTTGATTCTAACTTTTGGTTGTACTGGCGCACCATGTTTGCCTTTGAAAATTGGCATTCTGCCCTTGAAATGAAATTGTATATCAAACGTTTCATTCACCATATTAGTGGTTTGCCTGATTTTACAGCCTTGCGTTTCACTCGTTATAACCAATACGAATCCATGATTTTACCAATGGTCAGCTACCTCAATTCCTTTGGCGTGGTCTTCCATTACGACACGAAGGTGGTCAATGTCGAATTTGATTGCCAAAAAGACAAAAAAGTTGCAAAATGCATTGACATTATTCATGACGGTAAAGAAGACTGCATTGATTTGACAGAAGATGATTTAGTCTTTATCACAAATGGTGGTTGTGTGGAAAATTCAAGTTATGGTAGCCAAGACAGCCCAGCAAGCTTCAACAAGACCATTCGTGAAGGTAGCGGTTGGGATATGTGGCGTAAGATTGCTGCTCAAGATGACTCCTTTGGTCACCCTGATAAATTCTGTTATGACCCCGAACAATCCAACTGGATGAGTGCGACTGTGACGACCTTGGATGATAAGATTCCAGCTTATATTCAAAAGATTTGTAAACGTGACCCATTTTCAGGAAAAGTTGTGACAGGTGGTATTGTAACGGCGCGTGATTCTAATTGGTTATTGAGTTGGACAGTCAACCGTCAACCACAATTCCGTTCACAACCGGAAAACGAATTGGTGGTTTGGGTGTATGCTCTTTTCTCTGACAAGGAAGGTGACTTTGTTAAAAAAACAATGCGTGATTGTACAGGTAAAGAAATCTGTGAAGAATGGCTTTATCACATGGGTGTTCCCGTCGATGAGATTGAAGACCTTGCGACAAACAGTGCCAAAACCGTTCCTTGCATGATGCCTTACATCACTGCCTTCTTTATGCCACGTGAAAAAGGCGACCGTCCAAACGTTGTGCCTGATGGTGCTGTCAACTTTGCCTTCCTAGGTCAATTTGCCGAAACCGAACGCGATACCATTTTCACCACGGAATATTCTATCCGTACAGGTATGGAAGCTGTTTATACTTTGTTAGACATTGACCGTGGGGTGCCAGAAGTATGGGGTAGTACCTACGATGTGCGTGACTTGTTGCGTGCTACCGTTGCCTTGCGTGATGGCAAACCAATCACAGATTTGGACTTGAATTTCGTTGAAAAATTCATCTTGAAACAAGCCCTAAGAAAGACCGAAGGCACAGACATCGAAAAAATTTTGAAACGTTACCATGTCATCTAAACTGCCTTGACAAGACAAATAACCTTGGTGCTAGTCACCAAGGTTATTTGTCTATTAGTATGCTGAGGTTGTGTTCTAGCATTTCACTGAGAATGACAATCAATTCGTTTTCAGAGATATTTTCAGGACGTGCCAGCCAGTTAATATAGACTCCCATAATACCATTTACCATATACCTGATTTTAAGACGGTTTTCAAAGCTAGAATGGTTTTTCAGGTAGTGTTGGCTCAATCCTTTTTCCAAAATTCGTGAAAAATCTTTAATCAAGTAAGCATAGGCATTTTTCTGAGCGATGATTTGGTAAAAACTCAGATGGCTTTTCATGATTTGATTTAGCTCGCTAAAAAAGAGCAAAAAATCAAATTCTTCCTGTGCGTTGAGGATGTCGTCTAATTGCGAGCTAGCCTCTGCGGTCGATATTGGCTAACTTGGCAAGTTCGGTGACGGTGATGTCATCCACATCTTTTGATTCTATTATAGGTATCTGTGTTCATTATAATGATTACATAGAAAATCTTCACTGATGAAGAAAAATAAAGGAGACATCACGTTTTTTCATATTTGACCATTATCCTAAGGTTGATGTGACCTTGCAAGATTTTGTGACGTGACCCTTGGAGAAACTCGTTTTGCACTAACCTTGACAATGATTATCATTATCTTATTTTGGGATTTTTAGTTTGCGTGTACTCGTTTTTAATCGTTGATTGTGAAAAAAAGTGGATCTTATCCGCTATGGATGCATACTTTTTATTGTGCTGCTGATTTTATGGGGATTTGGGTCTTTCTTTCTGCCTACTTGCGATATGACCATTTTTGGTTCTTCTTGCTTGGAACCTTTGGTGAAGTCGTTTGGGTGGCTTTTGAGCTGTATTGCTTGTGGCGTGCGGTGACCTATGAAAGAGAAGAGATTTGGGGCAAGGGCACTACTTTGCAAAAGGCTATTATTTTGATACTTGTTTGCAAGTTTTGATTTTCTTTGTCAGTGTCAATCTCTTGCGCGTGGAATTGCACGATGAATCAATATTTAAATTCTGGCTTTTCACACAAGTCATTATCTGTGTGGTACCAGGTTTGTTCTGGGAAAAACGTGGCACACGTATTGGAGCTAGCTGGCAACTTAACATCGTATTTGTCTTGGTAGCTGTCTTGTCTTTCAATCTTTGGAATATGTGGCCGCAATATTACTCAATGAGCAGGAATCCTTGATTCTACATCGTTGGTTGAATTACCTTGCTCTTTGCTCTTCGTGGTTGCTACATATATGCCAATTACCACCAAAACCAAGCCGCTTGCTTGACGGTAAAAAGCCCATTTTCTAAAAGAATCTCCAAACCATTAAGCTGGTGGGACAAGCTTGTCCTAGCGGCTTTTTTTGCTTTTTTAGGGAGAATATAACCAAATATGTTAGATAATATAACATTAAAACTAAAAAATTTTAGAAATTTTCAAAAGAGTATTTCTTTTTTAGACAAATAGGTGTATAATAACTCCATTGTTGTATGACAATTCTAATGAATGGCACTTGAGAGCTTGTTTATTAGGGAAAAAGATTTTAAGGAGGAGCATATGAAGAAAAGCTTTATTCATCAACAGCAGGAGATTTCTTTTGTCAAGAATACATTCACTCAGTACTTGATCGATAAACTTGGCATTGTTGAAGTGCAAGGACCTATTCTTAGCCAGGTCGGGGATGGAATGCAAGATAATTTGAATGGTATTGAAAATCCCGTATCTGTCCATGTGAAAGAAATCACTGATGCTGAGTACGAAGTGGTTCATTCATTAGCGAAGTGGAAACGCCATACCTTAGCACGCTTTGGCTTCAATGAAGGGGAAGGGCTTTTTGTTCATATGAAAGCTCTAAGACCAGACGAAGACGAACTGGACCCTATTCATTCGATTTATGTGGACCAATGGGACTGGGAAAAAGTCATCCCAAATGGACGCCGTGACATTGATTATTTGAAAGAAACGGTGGAGCAAGTCTATAAAGCCATTCGATTGACAGAATTAGCCGTTGAAGTACGCTTTGATATTGAAGCGGTTTTGCCAAAAACCATTACGTTTATCCACACAGAAGAATTGGTGGAGCGTTACCCTGATTTAACACCAAAAGAGCGTGAAAATGCTGCCGCTAAAGAATACGGTGCGATTTTCCTTATTGGTATCGGGGGTGTTTTACCAGACGGAAAACCTCATGACGGTCGTGCCCCAGACTACGATGATTGGACTTCTGAATCAGAAAATGGTTACCACGGTTTGAATGGGGATATCATTGTTTGGAATGAAACCATGAACTCTGCCTTGGAATTGTCATCAATGGGTATTCGTGTGGACGAAGAAGCCCTAAAACGCCAAGTCAAAATTACTGGTGACGAAGACCGCTTAGAATTAGAGTGGCACCGCGCCCTCTTAAACGGTCTATTCCCACTCACTATCGGTGGTGGTATCGGACAATCACGCCTAGCAATGTTCTTGCTCCGTAAAAAACACATTGGAGAAGTCCAATCAAGTGTATGGCCAAAAGAAGTACGTAATACCTACGAAAATATTCTCTAACAGGAAGAATAATATGCAAACAAAAAAGTTGTTAGAAAATCTTCTAACAACTTTTTATGTTATTCACGTTGGCATTTCGTTAAGCCTCGAGCTTCTGCGTCAGATAGAGTAACTTGTGTGGTGCTTTTAGCATTATTTAAACCAGGACAACCAGGGCTGAAGTGGTAATGTTTTCCAGTTCGAGTGATATAAACTTGTGTGGTATCATCTTGTTGGGCAGCAGGAGCCTGAGCTTGTGCTTGAGCTTGTGCCTGCGCTTGTTGTTCGGTTAATTCTTTTGTAGAAATGGCATTTTCAACAAGGGTGATACGATTTTGTAGGCTTGCTTTTGTGCCCTTGTCGTTAACCAAGTTGGTTTTATCAGTGGCATTTGCAATATTGTCGCGACTTTGATTGTCTTCTAAGTATTTGACCGCATCATCGGCTTCTGTGATGAGAATGGACTGTTCTACCAAATTCGTGCGGTTGTTAAGGTCAGCTTTTGTTTCCTCGTCAGATACCAAATTCACTTGATTTCTTGCAGCTTGCAAGTTATCGCGATTGTGGTTATCTTCTAAGTTTTTAACGGCTGTCTTAGCTTCTTCATTGACGATGTTTTGTTCGACAAGATCAATGCGTTGGTTTAAAGCTTCTTTCTGAGTTGAATCAGGAAGATTATCAACGGTTGCTTTAGCGTATGCTAAATTGCTTCTGGTTTGGTCATCTTCTAGTTGTTTAACTGTTTTTTAGCTCGGTTAAGTTTCTTGTTTTTAGTTGATTTCTTTATTTTTGTTTTAGTGCTGGCTTTTGTTGTTGATGTGTGACTATCTGCCAAGACAATTGCTGTATTGTCGCTTGATGATGGCAAAAATCCTTGATCTGGAGTCATTCCCATAAGGGCAGCTGCCATGAAGAGCACGGCAAGTTTGACCGTCTTTTTCATATATCATTCCTCCAAAAATAATATTCTTCTCATCAGATTATATCAATCCTAAAAAATTGTGTCAATAGCGTTTAGAGTTTATCGTTTTTTAAGGCAATTGCCCTGTTTTTTGCTATAATAGGTGTCATGAGAGTTGTAGCAGGAACATTTGGAGGGCGTCCTTTAAAGACGCTAGATGGAAAAATCACGCGCCCAACGACGGACAAGGTCAAGGGAGCCATTTTTAATATGATTGGTCCTTACTTTGATGGAGGACGGGTCTTGGATTTGTTTTCGGGAAGTGGCAGTCTAGCTATTGAGGCTATTTCGCGCGGTATGGACGAGGCGGTCTTGGTGGAACGCAACCGTCAAGCGCAGGCTATTATTACGGAAAATATCAAGATGACCAAGGCCCAAAACCAGTTTCATTTGTTGAAAATGGATGCCAATAAAGCAATTGGTGTGCTCAAAGGTCCGTTTGATTTGGTGCTTTTAGATCCGCCTTATGCCAAGGAAGAGATTATCAAAAACATCACGGATTTGGAGGATGCTGGGCTTTTGTCTGAGGAGGTCATGATTGTCTGTGAGTCCGATAAGGCGGTGGATTTGCCTGAGGAGATTTCTCATTTTGGTATTTGGAAGCAAAAGACCTACGGTATTAGCAAGGTCACGGTTTACGTGAGATAAGAGCTATTGGAAAGGAAAGCATATGGCTAAAATTGGTTTAATGATGGGTTCTTTTGACCCTGTGACAAATGGGCATTTGGATATCATTGCGCGTGCAAGTCGCTTGTTTGATAAGCTGTATGTGGGCATTTTTTACAATCGTGATAAAAAAGGCTTTTTTAGCGTGGAAGAACGCAAGCAAATGCTGGAAGAAGCTTTGGCGGCTTTTCCCAATGTGACGGTGATTATGGCGCACGATTCCTTGGCGGTAGCTATTGCCAAGCGTTTGGGTGTTGGCTACTTGGTGCGTGGTATTCGAAATGCTAAAGATTTGGAATACGAGGCAGATTTGGCCTTTTACAATCACCATTTGGCAGCAGAGATTGAGAGTGTCTTTTTGCTGACAGCGCCTCAGTGGCAACACATTTCGTCGAGCCGCATTCGTGAATTGATTGCTTTTCAAGCAGATATTGCTGATTTTGTGCCAAAAAGTGTGATGACAAAAGTGGAGGAAATTAATGACAAAAAACAATGGCTTTAAGAAGACACTCGGCAAAGTCGATCATTTTTTGAAGCGTTTTAAGTGGTGGATTGTAGGTGTTGTGGGAGTTCTTTTTCTCTTGTTTAGCCTCTTTTACCCGCTGAATTACTATATCGAAATGCCTGGTGGTGCCTATAATGTGCGCAGTGTTCTGACGGTTAATAATAAAGAGGATGACGAAGAAGGGTCTTACAATTTTGTAGCGGTATCGGTCAGTCAGGCGACCTTAGCCCAGCTGGTTTATGCTTGGTTGACCCCGCATACCGAGATTTCCACAGCTAAGGAAACCACAGGTGGTTACAGTAATGAGGATTACCTGCGTATCAATGATTATTATATGCAGACCTCACAAAATACAGCTACTTATGAAGCATTGACTTTGGCTGGCCAACCTGTTACTCTTGATTATGAAGGGGTTTATGTCCTAAACGTCAGCGATAATTCAACCTTCAAGGGCATTTTAAACATAGCCGATACTGTAACTGGCATTAACGGTCAGACCTTTAACAGTTCGGCAGAGCTGATGGCTTATGTGGCTGATTTGGATTTGGGTTCTGAAGTAACGGTTCAATACACTTCAGACGGCAAGGCCAAAGAAGCAACGGGTAAAATCATTGAATTGTCAAATGGTAAAAATGGAATTGGTATTGGTTTGGTGGACCATACCAAAGTATCGTCAGACATTCCTGTTGACTTTCACACCAGTGGTGTCGGCGGTCCAAGTGCTGGTTTGATGTTCACCCTTGATATTTACGACCAATTGACCCAAGAAAACCTTCGTAAAGGGCGCAAGATTGCTGGAACAGGAACCATTGAAAGTGATGGTTCTGTGGGCGACATCGGTGGAGCGGCTCTTAAGGTTATCTCTGCGGCAAAATCAGGTGCGGATATTTTCTTCGTGCCAAATAACCCGGTAGATGAGGAAACCTTGAAGCAAGACCCCGATGCTAAGACCAACTATGAAGAAGCGGTTGAGGCTGCCAAAAGCATCGATACAGATATGAAAATCGTCCCTGTCACAACGGTTCAAGAAGCCATTGACTATCTTCGTGACACGGATAAATAAACAAACAAAGCTCCTAGTTCTTCTTCTCCTAGCAGAAAGAAGGTCCTAGGGGCTTTTTAATGAATTTTTTAATTTTTTCTTAAGCTTTCTCCGCTACAATGTCACTAAGCGTAAATAATAGATTGTTTGTAGGAGTAACTTATGAAAAACTGGCAGAAGCGCTTTATCATCTGGTTTAACTTGGCCATTTTGTTTGTTTTTTTAGATGTCAGTTTACTGATATTTGTTCGCTCGATTAACCACGAAGGGATTTATCAGACCACGGCAATGAAATGGGAAACCTTCTTTGTTTGGGCACTTTGCTACGCGATTGTGTGTCTGGGTCAGATTTTAGGGTATGTGCTGTTTAAACGTCGCAAATCAGCAAGAAGTGGGAGTTAAGCCTCGTTTGTCAACCAAAAGAAAAAAGAAGTGCGTCAAAAGAACCTGACAAGCTTCTTTTTTAGTCTATTGGAAGCTTTCTAGCGACTAGCGGTTGGCGATTTTCAAAAATCAAAAAATAGTGTATAATAAAAAGGTTACGACTGCCACCAAGCTTTTTTAATGAGCAAGTTTTTTGCTGGCAGCATGCGTTTAACTATGGATTGAGAGGAGACCGATGAGAAAAGAGATCTCTCCTGAAATGTACAACTACAACAAGTTTCCTGGTCCACAGTTTGTGGCCTTTCCTGACCGTATTAAAAGTGAAACGATTGAGTTGTTCATTTTGGAAAATACAAAAGATGCCCTTGATGTGACTGTCTTTAGCCAACGTTTTTCAGATATTTTGCTCAAATACGATTACATTGTTGGTGACTGGGGCAACGACCAGTTACGTCTTAAGGGATTTTATAAAGATGACAGATATGTCAAAAAATCACGTTGCATTTCGCATTTAGAAGACTATTTAAAAGAATATTGTAATTTTGGGTGTGCTTACTTTGTGCTCGAAAACAAGGCACCGAGAAAGGAAAAGGCAGACGAGCGCCGAAAAGGTAAAAGCAGCCGACATAGCAAGCGCTCAGCGTCCGCATCAAAAGAAATGAATGACAAAGGGCGTGAACGCTCTCATCACAAATTTTTTACCAAAAAACACCACTCTGATAAAAAACAAAAACCACTGACTGAACGTCAGACCAAAAAAGAAGTTACTTCGACATCACACCATTTTGTGATTTCCAAAAAGAAACGATAGAAAGGATTTTGTATTTACAACATGCAAACAGAAACAAAAGAAGTTAAGCCTTCTATTTATGGCTTGACACGCGATGAATTGATTGAATGGGCGATTGAACACGGGGAAAAGAAATTCCGTGCGACACAAATTTGGGATTGGTTGTACCGCAAACGCGTCCAATCTTTTGAAGAAATGACCAACATCTCTAAAGACTTTATCGCGGTTTTAAATGAGAATTTCTGCGTCAATCCTTTGAAACAACGCATTGTTCAAGAAGCTTCTGACGGAACGGTGAAATACTTATTTGAATTGCCAGATGGCATGCTGATTGAAACCGTATTGATGCGTCAACACTATGGTTTGTCAGTCTGCGTGACGACCCAAGTGGGTTGTAACATCGGTTGTTCGTTTTGTGCCAGCGGTTTGATTAAAAAACAACGTGACTTGACCAGCGGTGAAATCACATCACAAATCATGATGGTGCAAAAATACTTTGACGAACGTCATCAAGGTGAACGCGTCAGCCATGTGGTGGTCATGGGAATTGGTGAACCATTTGATAACTATGACAATGTGCTGCGCTTTTTACGCACCATTAACGATGACAATGGGTTGGCTATTGGTGCCCGCCATATTACCGTATCAACTTCAGGTTTGGCTCATAAAATCCGTGAATTTGCCCAAGAAAGCTTGCAAGTCAACCTTGCGGTTTCTCTTCACGCGCCAAACAATGAATTGCGTTCTCAAATCATGCGCATCAACCGTTCATTCCCACTGGAAAAACTCTTTTCAGCGATTGAATACTACATTGAAACCACTAACCGCCGTGTAACCTTTGAATACATCATGCTAAACGGTGTCAATGATTCGCCAGAAAATGCTCAAGAATTGGCTGATTTAACCAAGAAAATCCGCAAATTATCTTACATCAACTTGATTCCTTACAACCCTGTATCAGAGCACGACCAATATAGCCGCTCAAGTAAGGAGCGTGTGGCAGCCTTCTACGATGTGCTCAAGAAAAACGGCGTTAATTGTGTGGTGCGTCAAGAACACGGAACTGATATTGATGCGGCTTGTGGTCAATTGCGTTCAAATACCATGAAAAAAGACCGTCAAAAAGCAGCGGTGAAAGAGCAAGCAGATGCCTAATTGGTTGGATAGCCGTGGGGAACTCGTGCCTTCCATGCGTCGTCTAACGCGCATCTTGGTAATTCTCTACGCCCTCATGGTAGCTTGGATGTGCTTTTCTCCACAACCCATTATCATTGATGGTGTCGAAACCCCAAACTTGATTGCTTACGGTCGTTTGCGTTTATTGCTTGTACCTTTTAATACCTTTTTGTCCTTTGGGCAGTTAGAAGGTTTCAAGGAAATCTTTTGGGTCATTCTCCAAAATGTCATGAATGTCTTTTTACTCTTTCCTTTGATGTTGGGCTTGATTGCCCTTTTTCCAAGGTGGCGAAGTCTGAGCCAAGCAGCGCTTTTAGCCTTCTTGATTAGCCTAGGCATTGAAAGCACGCAATTGTTGGTGGATGTCTTGTACAATGCCAACCGTGTTTTTGAGATTGATGACTTATGGACAAATACCTTGGGTGGTGTGCTGGCCTTTCTGGTTTATCGCTGGCTGGTGCGCCTTCTTAACCCAAGTCATTAACCAATTTGCCTTGGCAGATTGGTTTTTATGATGTAAACGTTCTCCTAGGTTTTACAAGTTTCCGTAGGCGTATTATAATGGTAGGTATGGCAAATGAAAATGTTCGAATTGTTTTAAACCAAGAGATTGCTCAGCAGCTCCATTTGAAGAAGGGGCAGGTGGTAGAAGCGGAGTTAGATGTCAATCGCCTGCTCATCCAAACGGGCGAAGAACCCAAGCGTCAGACGCTATCCAGCTGGGTCGTCATCGTGGCAACACTGGTTCTATGTTCGCTTTTTTATGCCCTTAGTGCTCTTCAAAATAGAAACCAAATTTTATTAGTGGGGGATTATTCGATTATTACCTTCCTGATTGCTTTTGCGGGGGTTTTAGGGATGACGGTTTTCACCATCAATTTGATTCGAAACCGTCAGCTATTTTTAGGAGGACTAAAGGCGCGTGTATTCTGGCGGATGTTGCCCATCATCGTGGCATCTTTTACGGTGATTTTGCTGCTGGCCTTGCTGGCTTTGGGCTGGCTTTTGGAGCAGATTTTCACAGGAGCATCCTTTGACAAATTCACGGCTAGCTTGATTTTGGGCGCTGCCCTTTATGCCGTCAGCGTTTTTTGGGGACAAATAGCAGAGCAGATTAGGGCGACTTGGTTGACCACTGTATTTACCATTATCATGATTAGCGGTGTCTTTGCTTCCATGGCTTCCAATAGTTCTAGGGAATGGTGGCACTTTAACCTGAGTTTCCTAGGCACGCAAGAGGCAAGGGACAGTTGGCAATTCAACTTGACTTTGATGCTGTCTGCCTTGATTTTAGTGGCCTTGGTGGATTACCTCTTTGTCGCCTTGGGTGAAAAATACGCTAAAAACTGGAAATTGACGCTGATGCGCGTGATGTTGACCTTGCTGGGGCTTGATTTGGGAGCGGTTGGTTATTTCCCAAATAATGCCAATTCTCATGTTCTTCATACGCGTGTGGCAGGCTATTTGGTTTTGATTATCATCGCTTTAATCATCAGTGTTCGCTGGCTACTGCCCAATGTCACCAAGGACTTTTTGATTATGTCTTACGCCATTGGTGGCATGCTAGTTGTCTTGCAGATTGCCTTCCAAGGTGTGCACTACTTGTCTTTGACTGCCTTTGAAATCAGCGCTTTCTTGCTGGCCTTTACTTGGCTGATAAGGCTGTTCAACCACTTAGAGCAACTCATCGTGACGGATAAGAAAATCGTGCACCTAACCATTGAATAAAAAAACTCATCTCTTAACCTCGTTTGGTTAAGAGATTTTTTAATGAAAACAATATTTTTAGAAAATTTAAAAAATCTATTGACAAGTCTATTTGAAGCTCGTATAATATAAGGCAATCAGAAAGTAACAGAAAATGATTTTCAGGGAGCCCATGGTAACTGCGAATGGGTAATGTTTTTTTGTGAAAATTGGGCTGATGGTAATGGTTGAAAATAACACATGTTTTTCAGGTAGGCACCCCTTATCGTGCAACTCCTTGTTGGAGGAGATAGAGATGACGGCAGTTTAATAGCTTTTTTCCGTCAAAATGAGGTGGCACCGCGCTAAAATAGACGCCCTCACACAGATAGTTTTTTCTGTGTGAGGGTTTTTGTTTTATATGGTGATAAGATTTTCAATCCTATAATAGTGAAATGAACGCTGATGATCTAGGCAGGTTATGGGCGGCAAGTTTCAGGTAGGCACCCCTTATCGTGCAACTCCTTGTTAGAGGAGATAGAGATGACGGCAGTTTGATAACTTTTTTCCGTCAAGATGAGGTGGCACCGCGCTAAATAGACGCCCTCACACAGCTATTTTTTGCTGTGTGGGGCTTTTTCTTTACCTTGGAGGTGACTGATGAAAAGACGCGATAAAGGCTGGCGAATCAGCTGATAACCCAAATATTTCAAGAATAGAAAGGACTATGTATGAGAACGATTTTAACAGCTGATACTTTGACGCCTATTTTGGCTTACTTACGCATTCAAGGAAAACATAAGGTTATCTTGGAGTCTATTCCCAGAGAAAAAGAAAATGCTCGTTTTTCCATCGTGGCTTACAATCCCGTTTTTGACATCAGTTTTGACGAGGGCAAGTTGACTCAAAATGGAAAGGAGATTGCGGCAGATCCTTTGGATTACCTCAATCATCTAACGGTTAAAAATAGTGAGAGTGATTTGCCTTTTGCTGGTGGGGCAATTGGTTTTGTGGGTTATGACATGATCGGGCTTTATGAGGCGATCGGGGATATTCCCAAGGATACCATTGGCATGCCAGATCTGCGTTTCTTTGTTTACGAATCTTATGTGATTTTTGACCATAAAACCGAAAAAGTCCACGTGGTTGAGGATAATTGTTATAGCCAGCGTGATCAAAAAGCTATGCGTCAAACGCTTGACAAGGTAACTAAGGAGTTACAAACGCAAGTTGACAAGGAATGTGCGCCCCTAAGGCCTTCCTCTTTGGATTTTAAACCGCATATGGAAAAGGCGGCTTTTGAAAAGATGGTGGAAAAGGCTAAGCGCTACATTCGTGAGGGGGATATGTTTCAATGTGTGCTGAGTCAGCGCTTTTCAAGTCCCTTTTCTGGTGAGCCTTTGGATTATTATCGTCAGTTGCGCGTGGCTAATCCGTCTAATTACCTTTATTTCTTTGATTTTGGGGATTATCAGATTATTGGAGCTAGTCCAGAGAGTCTGGTATCGGTGAAAAAAGATGTGGTAACCACCAATCCCATTGCTGGGACGCGTCCGCGGGGGCAAAATGATGCTCAAGATGCTGCGTTAGCCAAGGATTTACAAACCGACGTCAAAGAAACGGCTGAACATCGTATGTTGGTGGACTTGGGCCGAAATGACATTGGCAAGATTTCTCAAAATGGAACGGTCAAGGTTACGACCTATATGGCGGTGGAATATTTTCGCTACGTCATGCATTTGACTAGTGTGGTTAAGGGAAAATTGCTGCCTGGGGTGCAGAGCATTGAAGCCTTGAAGGCGACCTTGCCTGCTGGTACGGTATCAGGTGCGCCAAAAATTCGAGCCATGAAACGTATTTACGAATTGGAACAGGAAAAACGCGGTGTTTACGCAGGTGCTATTGGTTATTTGTCTGCCTCGGGTAATATGGATTTTGCCATTGCCATTCGCACCATGATTCTCAAAAATCAGCGAGCTTATGTGCAAGCAGGAGCAGGAATTGTTTACGATAGCGTAGCAGAAAAGGAATTTGCTGAAACGCTCAATAAAGCCAAAGCCATGACACGAATAGGGGAAAGCAGTTGATTTTATTAGTTGATAATTATGATTCATTTACCTACAATTTAGCCCAATACCTAGGAACCTTTGCTGAGGTTCAGGTCTTGCGAAATGACGACGTAGGCTTAGAAGTGGCAGCCCAAGCAGCAGACGCTTTGGTCTTATCCCCAGGTCCAGGTTGGCCAGCCGACTCTGGAAAAATGGAGGCTTTGATTGAGACCTTTGCGAAAGAAAAGCCTATTTTGGGGATTTGCCTTGGGCATCAAGCCATCGCTGAAACCTTTGGCGGTCAGCTTGGACTTGCTCATAAGGTCATGCACGGCAAACAAAGTGAGATGGCAGTGATAGCAGATTCACCGCTTTTTGAAGGAATGGGAAGTACTTTGCTGATTATGCGCTACCACTCCATCGTGGTGACGGATTTGCCTAAGGGATTTGAGGTGGTGGCCAAAACAACTGATGACCAAGAAATCATGGCCATTCAACATCAGGGATTACCGATTTACGGGCTGCAATTTCACCCAGAAAGCATAGGAACGCCAGATGGCTTGCAGATGATAGAGCAATTTGTGCAATTGGTTAGGGAAGATAAAGGGAGAAGAGAAAATGAAAGAAGTATTTCATCAAATGGCTAATGGAGAAGATTTGACACAAGAACAAGTAGAAGCTTTGTTTGACGCGATTTTAAATCAAGAGGTGTCTGAAAGCGAGTTGGCTGCTTTTCTTATGGGGCTTAGGGTCAAGGGAGAAACATCTGCTGAGATTACAGGCATTGTGCGAGCGCTAAAACGCCATGCGGTTTCTCTGCCACAGACCTTTGAAGATGCCATGTGTAATTGTGGGACAGGCGGCGACCAATCTTATAGTTTTAATATCTCGACAACAGCTTGCTTTATTTTAGCGGCGGGTGGCATTCGGATGGCCAAGGCTGGTAATCGTTCGGTGTCGTCACAATCTGGCTCTGCCGACGTGCTGGAGGCTTTAGGTATTAACATTGCGGCTGCTCCTGAAACCTTAGCCCAAGCCTTGCAAGAAGTGGGACTTGCCTTTATCTTTGCCCAAACCATGCATCCAGCCATGCGTTTTATTGCTCCAGCCCGCAAGACACTTGGCATTCCGACTATTATGAATTTGGTAGGCCCTTTGGCCAATCCCTTGGACCTTGAAACGCAATTGATGGGCTTGTACAGTGAGGATTTGCAGGGAACAGCTGCTCAAGTGATGCAGCAATTGGGGCGTAAGCGTGCCATTATCATCACAGGCCCCAATCACATGGACGAAGCCGCTCTTTACGGTACCAACACCTACACCCTCCTCGACAATGGCCATATCAGCCAACACCAATTTACTTATCAAGATCTTGGCATGCCAAAAGTCACTTTGGATGACATTGTCGGCGGAGATGCCAAGGAAAACGCCGCTATTTTACTCAGCGTTCTTAACAATGAACCTAGTCCCTATCTGGAAACAACAGCGCTCAATGCGGGACTTGGTTTTTACGCCAATGGCAAGGTGGCTAGTCTGGAAGAAGGCATTGCCTTGGCTCGTCAATTGTTGGCAGATGGTTCTGCCTTAGCCAAATTGCAGCAACTCAGAGAGGTACAAGTATGACACAGACATTTCTTTCGCGCATTTTAGCCGAAAAAGCCAAGGAAGTTGAAATGATGGCAACCGAAGAATTGCACCCCTTGCGTGATACCTACAAGCTTTACGATTACCTCAAAAGTCACCCTAAGCAGTTACAAGTGATTGCAGAAGTGAAAAAAGCCAGTCCCAGCTTTGGCGATATCAATCTTGACGTGGCTATTGACCAGCAAGCAAAATGCTATCAAGAAAACGGGGCAGCCATGATTTCCGTGCTGACCGACCCACATTTTTTTAAAGGCAGTATTGAGGATTTGCGTCAGGTTTCCAGTCAAGTGCGCATTCCGACGCTGGCTAAGGATTTTATCATCGATGAAAAACAGATTATTCGCAGTCGTAATGCTGGCGCAACGGTGATTTTGCTGATTGCGGCAGCTTTGCCAGAACAACGTTTGAAGGCCTTGTATGATTTTGCGACCCAGTTGGGCTTAGAAGTCTTGGTTGAAACGCATCATTTGGCAGAGCTGGAAATTGCCCATCGGATAGGCGTCAAAATCATCGGCATCAACAATCGCAACTTGCAGACTTTTGAGACAGATGTACACACCAGCTTGGCTTTATCCGAGCATTTTCAAGAGAAACCTGTATATATCTCAGAATCAGCCATTTTGACCAAAACTGACGCAGCTCTAGTTGCCCCCTTCTTTAATGGGATTTTAGTGGGAAGAGCCTTGATGCAGGCAGAAAATGTAGCTGAAAAAGTGAAGGAGTTGCAGATTGACAAAGGTTAAAATTTGCGGGCTTTCAAGCAAGGAGGCGGTCAAGCAGGCCGTCAAATGCCGAGCGGATTATATCGGATTTGTCTTTGCTAAAAGCAAGCGACAGGTCGGCTTAAAACAAGCCAGCTGTTTGGCACAGTTTGTTCCTAAAACCGTCCAAAAAGTAGGTGTTTTTGTAAGCCCGACCTTGCGGGAACTAAAGGAAGCGATTAGAACAGTACCTCTTGACATGGTGCAAATTCACGGAGAATGTGATGATAGCCTCTTTAATCACCTTGACGTTCCTAGCATTCGTGCCATCCCTGTTCATCAAATACTGGAAGATATCGACACCCAAGCGGACTACCTTTTATTTGACGCTCCTTTAGCTGGCTCGGGCAAGACTTTCGATTGGGACTTGTTAAAAGATAAGACCATTTCAATACCCTATTTTTTAGCAGGTGGATTGACGGGGGACAATGTCCGAGAAGCGATAACTTTCTTTCACCCTGATGGTGTTGACGTTTCTTCTGGTGTTGAAACGGATGGTCAAAAAGATTTAGAGAAAATAGCGAGATTTATAGAAAGTGTGAAACAATGACATATAACCAACCTGATCGTAAGGGATTTTATGGAAAATTTGGTGGGCAATTTGTCCCTGAAACGCTGATGACTGCGGTGCTAGAGCTGGATAAAGCTTACCGCCAAGCAAAAGCAGATCCTAGTTTTAAAGAAGAATTGGATCAACTTTTGAAAGATTATGTGGGACGTGAAACGCCGCTTTATTATGCGGAGCGTTTGACCAAGCATTTTGGTGGGGCGAAAATTTACCTGAAACGCGAGGATCTCAACCACACAGGTGCCCATAAAATCAACAATGCCCTCGGACAAGTTTTGCTTGCTAAACGCATGGGGAAAAAGAAAATCATTGCCGAAACAGGGGCAGGCCAACACGGAGTTGCCACAGCCACAGCCGCTGCCCTATTTGACATGGAGTGTACCATTTACATGGGAGAAGAAGACGTGAAACGCCAAGTTCTCAATGTCTTTCGTATGGAGTTGCTGGGGGCCAAGGTCTTTTCGGTGACCGATGGCTCACGTGTTTTGAAAGATGCGGTCAATGCTGCCTTGCGTGCATGGGTGGAAAACATCGAGGATACGCATTACGTTATGGGTTCAGCTCTTGGACCAGCCCCTTTTCCTGAAATGGTGCGAGATTTCCAATCGGTCATTGGTAAAGAAGCCAAGCGGCAATACGCGGAATTATCAGGTGGGCAATTGCCTGATGCTGTTCTGGCTTGTGTAGGCGGTGGTTCCAATGCCATTGGTTTGTTTTACCCTTTCGTCGAGGACGAATCTGTTGCCCTTTATGGGGCTGAGGCTGCTGGTCATGGATTGGATACGGAAAAACACGCTGCAACCTTTGCCAAAGGTCGTCCTGGTATTTTGCACGGTGCTTTGATGACGGTGCTTCAGGACCGTCACGGGCAAATCATGGAAGCCTTCTCCATTTCAGCTGGGCTGGATTATCCAGGTGTCGGCCCTGAGCATTGCCACTTTAAAGACATTGGCCGTGCTAGTTATGATGCCATTACAGATGAAGAAGCCTTAGAAGCCTTTATGCACCTATCTCGCTTGGAAGGTATTACCCCAGCCCTCGAATCCAGCCACGCTATTGCCTTGACCAAGAAAGTCGCCAAGCAATTGGGGCCAGATAAATCGATCATCGTCTGCCTATCTGGTCGTGGCGACAAGGATGTCATGCAAGTCAAAGAACGTTTGGAAACAGAAAGGAAGTAGCCCATGACCAAAACATTCACGCAATATTTGGAGAAAATTAAGGCAAGTGGAAAAGGGATTTTTGTGCCCTATATCATGGCAGGTGACCACGAAAAAGGCCTAGACGGTTTATACGACACCATTGCTTTTTTGGAAAATAGCAGAGCTTCTGCCATTGAAGTGGGAATTCCTTGGTCTGACCCCGTTGCTGATGGACCTGTTATTGAACTCGCAGGACAAAGAAGCTTGGCTAACGATGTGAGTTTAACAGCGATTGTTCAAAAATTACAAGAAAAACAAACGACAGTTCCTTTGGTCATCATGACTTACATCAATCCTGTCTATCAATACGGCATTGAGAAATTTATTGCTGACTTGAAAAATACGTCTGTTAAAGGGTTGATTATTCCTGATTTACCACACGAACATGAAAATATGGTAAAACCATATCTTACCGACACAGATATTGCTCTTGTGCCGCTGGTTAGCCTGACAACAGGTATTGAACGTCAAAAAACGTTATGTAAAGATGCTGAAGGTTTCATCTATGCTGTGGCTGTTAATGGCGTCACAGGTAAAACAGGTCATTACCGTGAGGATTTGGATAAACATTTGACCAATCTTAAAGCCATTGCTGACATTCCTGTTTTAACAGGTTTTGGTGTCTCAACTCCAGCGGACATTGAGCGCTTTAACAAAGTATCAGACGGTGTCATTGTTGGAACCAAAATCGTCAATGATTTGCACCAAGGTCATTTGGAAGCATTAGCAAACTTCATCCAGTATGGTGCTACCTATGCAAACTAAAAAAGCCTCCAAACGGAGGCTTTTAATCATGCGTAAATACTAGTGAGGTGAATTGTTATTAAAACAAATCAAAAATCAATTTGAGGTTTAAAACGGTTAGAACGACAGCAACCACATAGCCTAAAATGGTGTTCCACTTGGCATTGACAAACTCACCCATGATTTTCTTATTAGATGTGAAGTAAAGCAGTGGGAAGATTGAAAATGGCAGAGCTAATGAAAGAAAGACTTGAGAATAAACAATCAATTGGTCCAAAACCTCTTCTTGACTACCATACATCAAGGCTACGATAATGACGGGTGTCAAGGCTAAGAGTCGGGTAACCAAACGAATAAGCCATTGTGGCAAACGGAGTTTCAAAAAGCCTTCCATAACGATTTGCCCTGTTAAAGTACCTGTAATGGTTGAATTTTGCCCGCTGGCCAAAAGAGCGACCGCAAATAAGATTGATAGAGCTGAACTAGCCACGCTACCAGCAATGGCAGAATTTTGAAGTGCATCATACATTTGAGAAAAGGCACCAATGTCACTGGCGTGACCGTAGAACAAGGCAGCCCCCAAAACCAAGAGCAGAGAATTGACCACAAAAGCCAAACTCAACTGAATGTTGGAATCCCAAGTCATGAAGCGAACAGCTTGTTTAACAGAATTGTGATTGTCATAATCCACTTTCCGAGTTTGCGAAATGGAAGAGTGCAAGTAGAGATTATGTGGCATCACCGTTGCCCCGATAATCCCCAAGGCTAAGGTTAGCTGGCTATGCCCACCGACTTGCTTAGGATTTAAAATGGATGCGCGTGGGATATAACCTTGAAAAATGCCTGACACACTAGGGTGTGAGAGGTAAACCAAATAGACAAAGATAAGTAAAATCGTTGCTATTAAGGTTGACACGATTGCTTCAATTTTACGAAACCCAAGTTTCATCAAGGATAGCAGTAAAAAGACATCCAAGACTGTCAGTAAAATACAAAAGAGCAAGGGCCAACCAAACAGCAAATGCAAGGCAATCCCAGAACCGATAACTTCTGCCAAATCCGTTGCCATCAAAGCCAACTCAATGATGACAAAGAGCACGTAACGAAGCCCTTTTGGCAAATGAGCGGCGGTTGCTTGCGCCAAGTCCTGCCTTGTCACAATGCCTAGTTTTCCAGCCATCTGTTGTAACTGCATCGCAATGAGAGATGATATTAAGACAACAGACAAAAGAACGTATTTATAAGTTGCTCCACCAACAACGCTTGTAATCCAGTTACCAGGGTCCATGTATCCAACAGCCACTAAAGCACCAGGACCGATAAAAGCTTTCAACGTGCGCCAAAAGGGAGCGTTTTGAGGAACAGCGATACTTTGATTGACCTCACCAAGTGATTTTGAGTAAGTTGTAGATATTTCCAAACCCCAACCTCTTTTCTGTATATTTCTAAAACCTATTATATCAGAAAAGCTCAAAAAATAAAGTCTATTTAACTAAAAAATTAAGCTAACTTAAAAAAGATAACTAACAAGTATCCTAAAAATAAAAAAGGCACCAAGGGAATGTGTTTGCAACGCTTTAATTTTAATAAATAGGAGAGAATGCCTGCCAAAGACCCTAGTTCAATTACCCATAATAATGCCGTAAGGCTAAGTCCTAAGCTCAAACTGGCGAGATAGAAAAAATCCCCACTGCCTATCTTAATATCTGTCATTTCTGCTAAAATCCCAAGCAAACAAAGGATGAGAAAGATAGGGGAAAGGGGAGCAAAAAAGAACAAGCCAAGTGTCGGAAGTAGCCAAGCCAGAATAGGAAAGCCAAGGGATTTCAAGTCGTAAAGGCTAAGCAAAACGCTCAGGAGAATGGTCATACAGATTTGTCCTGATAAGATATGATGGTAGTAACCGACACTAACAATTCCCAAGAAACACTCAATAAGCAAGTACCAAATGGGCAATTTAACCTGACAAAAACGGCAACGCCCACGGTTGATCAAAAAAGACAAGATGGGAATCAAGTCCCAAGTAGGCAAGGTTGTACCACAAGCTTGGCAATGACTAGCTGGCGTAATGAGGGATTTTTCAGGAAAACGCTCGACCACAACACCGATAAAAGAGGCTAAAGAAGCCCCTAGAAAAAAGAATAATAAAATGTCCATACTAGTTTATTCGAAAAATAATTAAAAAAGAGAGCATATTATTTGCTCTTTATTTAGAATTATTATAAAATAGGATTGTAAAGTAAAGGATGAGAAATCCTAAAGTGTCTCAAAATGTTATCTGACGAGGAGGTTTATTATGACTCAAACAATCACTGAAAACATTTACGCATCTGTAACACATAATATCTCACAAAAATCAACTGCTAAAAATGCCAAAACAAAAGCTGTTCTTAACCAGGCGGTCGCTGATTTGTCAAAGGCTGTCTCAATTGTTCACCAAGTTCACTGGTACATGCGTGGAGCAGGTTTCTATTACTTGCATCCAAAAATGGACGAATTGATGGACAGTCTTAATGCTTCACTAGATGAAATGAGTGAACGTTTGATTACCATCGGGGGAGCACCTTATTCAACGCTTAAAGAATTTGATGACCATTCAAAACTAGAAGAGGTGCCAGGTTCATTTGAAAAAACAATGGATGAACACTTGGCACGTTTGGTAGATGTTTATACTTATTTATCAGCTCTTTATCAAGTAGGTCTTGATGTGACTGATGAAGAAGGCGATGCACCATCTAATGATCTTTTCACAGCAGCGCAAGCTGAAGCTGAAAAGACTATCTGGATGTTGCAAGCAGAACGTGGCCAAGCATCAGGAATTAAATAAGAATTAAATAAATAGGGTAAGAATATAAGGATAGGCTTTAGGGTCTGTCCTTATTTTTATGTCCAATAAGCAGATTCTAAGAAAACGATTGCAATAGTTTGCGTTAGCGGTTGAAAATGGTTTTTTTTTTTGATAAAATGCTTATCATGAAAACTTTATTCGATGTGCAACAATTGCTAAAACGGTTTGGCATTTACATCTATATTGGGAAACGTCTTTATGATATCGAAGTCATGAAATTAGAACTTGAAAAATTGTATGAGAATGGCTTGATTGATAAGACAGAATACCTAGAGGCTGAATTAGTTTTACGACATGAGCACCGCTTAGAAATGGAGAAAGAAAATAAATGACACAAAAATTACTAGGAATCGACTTGGGTGGAACAACCATTAAATTTGGGATTTTGACCCTTAAAGGTGAAGTTCAAGAAAAATGGGCGATTGACACAAACATCCTTGAAGATGGTAAACACATCGTACCAGATATCGTGGCTTCTTTGAAACATCGCTTGGGCTTGTATGGGTTGACTAAGGACGATTTCGTTGGTATCGGAATGGGTTCTCCTGGTGCGGTTGACCGTGAAGCAAAAACAGTTACAGGTGCTTTCAACTTGAACTGGGCACACACAGAAGAAGTGGGCTATGTTATCGAACGTGAACTTGGTATTCCATTTGCGATTGATAACGATGCTAACGTTGCGGCGCTTGGTGAACGTTGGGTTGGTGCTGGTGCTAACAATCCAGACGTTGTCTTTGTCACTCTAGGAACTGGAGTTGGCGGTGGTGTTATCGCTGATGGGAACCTTATCCACGGTGTTGCAGGCGCTGGTGGCGAAATTGGTCACATGATTATTGAACCTGATAACGGTTTTGAATGCACTTGTGGTAACAAAGGCTGCTTGGAAACAGTTGCTTCTGCAACAGGTATTGTCCGTGTGGCACGCTACTTGGCTGAAAGCTACGAAGGTGATTCTAGCATCAAAGCAGCTATTGACAATGGCGATGCGGTTTCAAGTAAAGACATCTTTGAAGCGGCTGAATCTGGTGATAAATTTGCGGATTCTGTTGTTGAAAAAGTTGGTTTCTACCTTGGTCTTGCAGCAGCTAACATCGCTAACATATTGAACCCAGATTCTGTTGTTATCGGTGGTGGGGTATCTGCAGCTGGTGAATTCTTGCGTATCCGTGTGGAAAAATATTTTATCCAATACGCTTTCCCACAAGTTCGCCAATCAACTAAAATCAAAATTGCAGAACTTGGTAACGATGCTGGTATCATCGGTGCAGCTAGCCTTGCAAGCCAATTCTTAGATTAAGGGGAAAACATTGGACTGGATTATTATTATACTGGTTATCCTTGTTGTTGTGGCTTGGTTTGCGTGGAATTATTACAGCATTCGCCGTGCAGCGCATTTTATTGACAATGCTGACTTTGCAAGCCGCATTCATACCAGTCAAGTGATTGATATTCGTGAAGCGACTTCTTTTAAAGCCAAACACATCATGGGTGCACGCAACCTTCCAGCAAGCCAGATAGACTTGTCATTATCAGCTATTCGCAAGGACAAACCCGTTCTTTTGTACGCTGAAAGCAGAAGCACTACCCTTCCACGCGTGATTAGAACGCTAAAACGAGCAGGTTTTACAGACTTGTATGTCTTAAACGATGGCTTTGATTACTGGACAGGAAAAGTCAAAGAAGGCTAAATGTCTCTCTGGCTTATATGTAAAAAAGGGCTTAGCCCTTTTTTTCGTGTTAAAAAGAGTGTGAGCTATTTTTGGGAAAGCGATGTCTTAAAAGTGCTCTATATTTGAAAACATTTACAATTCTTTTGACGCTGTTTTTTCAAAGGATTTGTGGTATAATTCAAAAGTTAGAATAAATGAAAAAAATCGAGGAATCATGACTAAATTAAGAGAAGATATTCGTAATGTGGCGATTATCGCCCACGTTGACCACGGGAAAACAACCCTTGTTGATGAATTATTGAAACAATCACACACACTTGACGAACGTAAAGAGTTGCAAGAACGTGCGATGGACTCAAACGACCTTGAAAAAGAACGCGGTATTACCATTTTGGCTAAAAATACGGCGGTTGCTTACAACGGCGTTCGTATCAACATCATGGACACACCAGGACACGCGGACTTCGGTGGTGAAGTAGAACGTATCATGAAAATGGTTGATGGTGTTGTGCTTGTTGTGGATGCCTACGAAGGAACAATGCCACAAACACGTTTTGTGTTGAAAAAAGCCCTTGAGCAAAACTTGACACCAATCGTGGTTGTTAACAAAATTGATAAACCATCTGCTCGTCCAGCTGAAGTTGTGGACGAAGTACTTGAACTTTTCATCGAACTTGGTGCAGACGACGACCAATTGGAATTCCCAGTTGTGTACGCTTCAGCTATCAATGGAACATCATCACTTTCTGATGACCCAGCTGACCAAGAACACACAATGGCACCAATCTTTGATACCATCATCGACCATATCCCAGCACCTGTGGATAACTCAGATGAGCCCCTTCAATTCCAAGTGTCACTTCTTGACTACAATGACTTCGTTGGACGTATTGGTATCGGTCGTATCTTCCGCGGTACAGTTAAAGTGGGTGACCAAGTAACCCTTTCAAAATTGGACGGTACAACGAAAAACTTCCGTGTAACAAAACTATTTGGTTTCTTTGGACTTGAACGCCGTGAAATCAAGGAAGCAAAAGCAGGTGACTTGATTGCCATTTCTGGTATGGAAGACATCTTCGTTGGGGAAACCATCACACCAACAGATTGCGTTGAACCTCTTCCAATTCTTCACATTGACGAACCAACCCTTCAAATGACTTTCTTGGCAAATAACTCACCATTTGCAGGTCGTGAAGGAAAATACGTTACTTCTCGTAAAGTAGAAGAACGTTTGCTTGCTGAATTGCAAACAGACGTTTCATTGCGCGTTGAACCAACAGATTCTCCAGATAAATGGACTGTTTCAGGTCGTGGTGAATTGCACTTGTCAATCTTGATTGAAACTATGCGTCGTGAAGGATACGAACTTCAAGTATCACGTCCAGAAGTTATCATCAAAGAAATTGATGGTGTGAAAATGGAACCATTCGAACGCGTTCAAATCGATACACCTGAAGAATACCAAGGTGCGGTTATCCAATCCTTGTCAGAACGTAAAGGTGAAATGTTGGATATGCAATCAACTGGAAATGGTCAAACACGCTTGATTTTCCTTGCGCCAGCTCGTGGTTTGATTGGTTACCCAACTGAATTCTTATCAATGACTCGTGGTTATGGTATCATGAACCATACCTTTGACCAATACATGCCAGTGATTAACGCTGAAATCGGCGGACGTCACCGTGGTGCCTTGGTATCTATCGATACTGGTAAAGCAACAACATACTCTATCATGTCTGTTGAAGAACGTGGTACTATCTTCGTTAACCCTGGTACAGAAGTTTACGAAGGAATGATTATTGGTGAAAATTCACGTGAAAATGACTTGACTGTTAATATCACGAAAGCAAAACAAATGACCAACGTTCGTTCAGCAACGAAAGACCAAACGGCTGTTATCAAAACCCCACGTATTTTGACGCTTGAAGAATCACTTGAATTCTTGAACGATGATGAATACATGGAAGTTACTCCAGAATCTATTCGCCTACGCAAACAAATCCTTGATAAAAATATGCGTGCTAAGGCTGCGAAAAAGAAAAAATCTGCAGAGTAATGCTTTAAACGTGCGAAGCTAAAGACCAATCGTGCGATGTGAAGAGGGGGTCAGCATGTTTTACCTTATTGTTGCGATTTTAATCGTTTCTTATTACTTTTTTATGGCCCCTACAAGCATTCGTAATACATTGAACACCATTGGCTTGGTGGGTGCCATGGCTCTCTTAATTGTGCTGGCATTTATGAGTTTTATCAAAATCCTTCAATCGCCACCAGAAATTTTGTTGGGATTTACCATGGCGATCTTTGGATTTTTCGCCATTCGTGATGTCTATCAATTACCAGCTAGGGCAGAAAAAAGTGAACATCCAAATAAAGGAGATTGAGTTTTGCTCAATCTTTTTTAGTGACGGCACTAGAATGATTGAAAAAGCGTTTAAATAAATGTAGAATATTACTATATTTGTAAGGTTAGAATGGATAAACGATGAAAAAAATAGAAACATTTAAAAACAAAAAGGTATTGGTACTTGGCTTGGCCAAATCAGGGGAAGCTGCAGCTAAGTTGTTGGATAAACTTGGGGCTATCGTGACCGTTAATGATAGCAAACTTTTTGATGAAAACCCTTCTGCACAAGCCTTGTTAGAAGAAGGAATCAAGGTGATTTGTGGTAGCCACCCTTTGGAATTATTGGATGAAAATTTTGAATGGATGGTTAAAAATCCTGGTATCCGTTACGATAATCCTATGGTGGTGAAGGCTCTTGAAAAAGGCATCCCAGTCATCACAGAAGTTGAGTTGGCTTACATGATTTCAGATGCGCCAATTATTGGTATCACAGGGTCAAATGGTAAGACAACGACAACAACCATGATTGCTGAAACCCTTAATAACGGTGGCAAATCAGGGCTTCTTTCAGGAAATATCGGATTTCCTGCTTCAGAAGTTGCCCAAACGGCGACTGACAAAGACACCTTGGTTATGGAATTGTCATCTTTCCAATTGATAGGAACACGCACCTTCCATCCACACATTGCTGTTATTACTAATTTAATGCCAACGCATATTGATTACCACGGTACTTTTGATAATTATGTTGCTGCCAAATGGAACATTCAAAAACACATGACGGCAGATGATTTTGTGGTGCTTAATTTCAACCAAGATTTGGCAAAAGAATTAGTACAAAAAACAGCAGCACAAGTGGTACCATTTTCAACAATTGAAAAGGTTGACGGTGCTTATCTTGACGGCCATACCTTGTATTTTAAAGAGGAAGCTATCATGAAAGCCTCAGAAATTGGTGTGCCTGGAACACACAATGTTGAAAATGCTTTGGCAACCATCGTTGTGGCTAAATTATCAGGAATTTCCAATGAAGCCATTAAGGAAACCTTGGCTCATTTTGGTGGGGTAAAACACCGCTTGCAAGCCCTTGGTGAAGTGGATGGTGTCCGTTTTTACAATGATTCCAAATCAACTAACATTCTAGCCACTCAAAAAGCCCTTTCTGGTTTTGATAATGCCAAAGTGATTTTGATTGCTGGTGGTTTGGACCGAGGTAATGAATTTGATGAGTTGGTTCCTGATATTACTGGTGTGAAATTGATGGTGATTCTTGGTGAATCTGCACCGCGTGTCAAACGAGCAGCTGACAAGGCTAAGGTGCCTTATCTGGATGCCACAGACGTTGCGGATGCGACTCGAATTGCCTTTAGTAATGCGGAAGCTGGCGACGTTGTTTTGTTGAGTCCAGCCAATGCTAGTTGGGATATGTACAAAAACTTTGAAGTCCGTGGTGACGAATTTATAGCGACTTTTGAAGCCCTTAAGGAGAGTAACAATGCCTAAAAAAATTGTGTTTACCGGCGGTGGAACGGTTGGTCATGTGACCTTGAATCTCATTCTCATTCCAAAATTCATCGAAGATGGTTGGGAAGTGCATTACATTGGGGATAAGCATGGTATTGAGTACGAACAAATCACTCAATCTGGCTTGGATGTGACCTTTCATTCAATAGCTACTGGGAAATTGCGACGCTATTTTTCATGGCAAAATATGTTAGATGTGTTTAAGGTTTCTTACGGCGTTTTGCAATCTTTTGCCATTATGGCACGCCTTAAACCGCAAGTTTTGTTTTCAAAGGGAGGCTTTGTTTCAGTACCGCCCGTTATTGCGACAAAACCACTAGGCGTTCCAGTCTTTGTCCACGAGTCAGATTTGTCCATGGGACTTGCCAATAAAATTGCTTACCGCTTCGCGACAACTATGTACACGACGTTTGAGCAACCTGAAAGCCTAACCAAAGCCAAACACGTTGGAGCTATCACTAAGGTTGGCAATAAAGTACCTTATGACACGAGTAAAATCGACGCCATCAAGAGCCACTTTGACCCTAAATTAAAAACTATTCTCTTTATTGGTGGTTCAGCTGGGGCGCGTGTTTTCAATGATTTTGTAAGTAACACACCTGAATTGACCCAGCACTACAACGTCATCAACATTTCTGGCGACAAATCGTTGAATGAATTGAGCCAAAATCTTTACCGAGTGGATTATGTGACGGATTTGTATCAGCCTTTGATGGATTTGGCAGATGTTGTGGTAACGCGTGGGGGTTCTAACACTATTTTTGAACTGGTGGCTATGCAAAAATTGCACTTGATTGTGCCACTAGGCAAGGAGGCTAGCCGAGGTGACCAATTGGAAAATGCGGCTTATTTTGAGAAAAAAGGCTACGCGCGTCAATTAGCAGAAGACCGTTTGACCTTGGAAAACTTGCAAGATGAATTGAACCAGCTCTTTACGGATGAAGCACAGTACAAAAAACAGATGAAAGAATCCAATGAGTTGAAATCACAGGATGAATTTTACCATCTGATGATGGCTGACATTTCTAAAACCGCAAAAGGAATTTAAATGGCAAAAGAGAAAGAGCAAGACAAACAACAAGACACAAAACCACAAGAAGAATTAACCGAATGGCAAAAACGCAATATTGAGTTTTTGAAGAAAAAAGAAGCTGAAGAGTTGGAGAAAAAAAAGCAGCAAGAAAAGATGCGTTTGGAACGCAATCCTTACGCTGCTAGCCAAAAGCAAGCTGAAGATGATGAGGACAAGGATTCTAAGGAAAAAGTAGCCGATAAGGCAAGTGACAAGAAAAAGGAATCCTCTGAATTCTCAGAAATAGTGGAATCAGACCAACCCAAACCTAAAAAGGTGAAAAAGCCCAAAGAAAAAAAAGAACGCTCACCCCTTCAAAAAGCAATCAGGCACGCTCTTCCTGTTCTTTTGGGTGCTGTTCTTGTGTTGGCGATTTCGATTTTCTTGGTATCGCCCTTAAGCAAAAAGAAAGTGATTACTGTCGAAGGTGGCAATAGAGCCACTCAAGAAGATGTCTTGTCGGCGTCTGGCATCAGCAGTTCAGATTATTTCTTTTCCTTGATTTTGAATAGGTCATCTTATATGCACAATATCTTAAAGAATGATAAGCTCATCAGGGAAGCGAAAATGACCTATCATTTTCCTAATAAATTCACGATTAAGATTAAAGAATACAACATTGTGGCTTATGCACAGACAGACGATGGTTATCAGCCAATTCTTGAAAATGGCACACGTTTGGGAGTTGTTAGCTCGCAGGATTTGCCAGACAATTTCTTAACCATCAATTTATCATCTGAAAAAGAAATTGAGCAACTCATCAAAGCTTTCTCAAAATTAGACAAGAGTTTGGTGCAACAAATTCAAATTGTGAGCTCGGCTGATTCGTCAACAACTTCAGATTTGCTGAATTTGGAAATGCACGATGGCAATACGGTGCGTGTTCCGCTATCAGAATTGGATGAAAAATTGCCATATTACGATAAAATCAAGCAAAACTTGACGGAAAATAGTATTGTGGATATGGAAGTTGGTATTTACACAACCACGTCAACCATTGAGTCAGAAGCTGCTGCCGAAAAAGAAAAAGCGCAAAATGAAGCTAACGCGGACGAGTCACAAACGGAAAGCACAGATGAATCAACGGAATTGACAGAGTCTAACGACACAGAAAGTCAGTCAGAAGTGAGTCAAGAGGCATCAGCTACCAGCACCGAAACAGACGCAGTTAGTGATACGTCAAGTACTCAACAATGATTCCAAATCCGTGTTGTTAAAGCGAAAAAACGAAATTGAAGTTTCTATAACAAAAACTTAATACATTAATTTTGAATGCTTAAAAACGTTGATATTAAAGCGTTTGATAGCCTTTTTAAAAAAGCATTTATAAATTTGTTACGTTTTTTGTTACGTTTTGTATAAAAAAATAGGGTAACCCGATTAAGGGCTACCCTTTTTTTATAAATTATTGATAGCCATTTCAAAAATGTTCCCGCCTTGTTTTGCTCCCTCTTCGTGAATCGGTTACACTAAACTAGACAGAATTTATAAAGTGTTCTACACTAAAGAAAACAGGAGAACAGATATGTCTAGAAAAATACGTCGCCACTTCACCGATGACTTTAAACAACAAATTGTTGACCTCCACAATGCTGGAATGAAACGAAATGAGCTTATCAAAGAATATGAGTTAACGCCCTCAACCTTCGATAAGTGGGTCAGACAAGCCAAACTAACGGGTTCCTTCAAGTCTGTTGATAATATGACAGATGAACAACGGGAACTGATTCAACTCAAAAAACGCAATAAAGAACTCGAAATGCAATTAGACATCCTAAAGCAAGCGGCAGTGATTATGGCACGAAAAGACAAGTAATCACTGCAAACAAGGATAAATACAGCATTTCAGCTATGTGTCGTTGGCTGAACATCCCGCGCTCAAGTTACTACTACCAAGCTGTAAATCCTGTGTCAGAGGATGATCTAGAGGATAAAATTACCTATATTTTCCTTGAGAGCAAGTCCAGATATGGGGCTAGAAAAATCAAGAAATGCTTAGAAAAGGACGGCATCATACTCTCTCGCCGTCGGATTCGTCGCATCATGAAGCGCCTAAACTTGGTATCCGTTTATCAAAAGGCAGCATTCAAACCGCATTCTAAAGGGAAGAACGAAGCTCCTATTCCAAACCGCCTAGACAGGCAATTTGACCAAGAAAGACCACTGGAAGCCCTGGTGACCGACTTGACTTACGTCCGTGTGGATAGGCGCTGGGCTTACGTTTGTCTCATCATTGACCTCTTTAATCGTGAAATCATAGGATTGTCCGTTGGCTGGCACAAGACTGCGGAGCTCGTTAAACAAGCCATTCAAAGCATCCCTTATGCACTAACCAGGGTCAAGTTGTTCCATTCTGATCGTGGCAAGGAGTTTGACAATCAGCTGATTGATGAGATGCTTGAAGCTTTTGGAATCACCCGTTCCCTCAGTCAAGCTGGTTGTCCCTATGATAATGCCGTCGCTGAAAGTACCTATCGTTCCTTCAAACTGGAGTTTATCAACCAAGAAACCTTTCAGTCGTTAGAAGAATTAGCCCTCAAAACGAAAGATTATGTTCACTGGTGGAACTATCATCGCATTCATGGTAGTATTAACTACCAAACGCCCATGACCAAACGAATTATCGCTTAAAAAGCACTTTATAAAAATTGTTCAGAAAAGTGTTGCCTTTTCATCGGTTGCATGGACATAAATGTTTAGCGTCATTGTGATAGTGCTATGACCTAAACGGTGTTGTAAGTCTTTTGGAGACATACCAGCATTTAACATTAATGTTGCGTGTGTATGGCGTAGACCATGAAAACGTACATTAGGGACACCAGCGTTTTTAAAATGCTTATACAATTGGCTTCTAATGTTGTTAGGGTCAAAGTATTTACCAGTGAAATTTGAAAAGACAATTTTTTCAGACCGACCAAGTTCCCACGCTTTAACTTGTTGTCGGTTTTTATATTGTTTAAGCATGAGTATAGTAGCTTTATCAATTGAAATTTGTCTATAACTTGCCATAGATTTAGGGCTATTTATTTCAATTCTTTTGTTTAGTGTCTTGTTGACGTCAATAACCCCATTTTCAAGGTCAACGTCAGACCATTCAAGCGCTATTGCTTCCCCGATACGTAATCCCGTAGCTAAAAGTAGTTTATATAAGACAGTATTAAACAGATTTTTATAGTCTGATTTATCTAAAGTATCTAGATAGCTTAAGAATTGCTTTAATTCTTGTTTGTCTAAAAACTTGATGTTAGTTTTCTTTTCTTGTTTTTTACGGGGGGTGATAACGTCAAGTGCTGGATTATGTTCTAACAGTTGCAAACTAACGCCATATTTTAAGATACGCTTATTTAACCCAACTAATTTATGATAAGAGCCAAAAGCATTCTTACTTTGTCTATTGGCTTTGTTCGCCCATTTATTCACTTGTTTTTGAATAACTGGTGTTGTTAGCTTATCTAGTCTATATTCACCAAAGGCGGGCAATAGGTGGGCTTCTAAATAGCTTTTAACAGTTTTTTCTGTATTGGGTTTAACTGTATTCTTGTAACTATCCCACCAAAGTGAAACAAGCTCCCTATAAGTTTTTACATTTACTTTCTTTTTAACGGTGTATCCGTTACGAGCAAATTCATTTATAGCCTCACGGATCTTGATTTTAACACCCTTTTTAGTGTTAGCAGTGATAGTGGTACGAGCTTGTTTACCCGTTAGTCTATCAGTACCAAGGTAAACATTAGCACGATAGACAATAGTTCCATTTTTCTTTTTAACTTCTTTGATATTCATGTATAAACCTTTCCATCAGCAGGCAAGCTATTATTAAAAAGGTTCTAGGTTTAACATGTTAAGTTATTAGTTTCTTAATATAGATTTTCTTGAAAAATGAATTAAGAATCGTAGAAGTTTATCGTATGAAAATCGAAAAAACGGCTTGTTTTGTTTTATAAAGTTTTGAGATTTTTTATTATCTTCTTTTGCTTTTGGGATTGTAAGTAAAAATTTTTACATTTTCATTAATTTGCACATTAAAAAAGTCCGCATCATGAGTGATGATTGAAAAGCCTTCATTAGCAGCCTTCTTTAAGTAAAGGGCATCATTGATGTCGTTCATGTATGTAGTCAGTTCTGAAATATTTTCAAAATCTTTTTTATTAAAATCAATAACACTACATTTTGGAAGAATTTCGCTTTCTAGTGTGTCAATAACTTCATCATATATATCTAAAAAGTCTTGGGTTTTCTGATAATCTTTTTTAAAATCAAAGGTGGCCTTATCAAAGTTATATTTCTCACAATAAATGTCGTATCCAGTTCTAACAAAATAGTTTATAAATTCAGAAATAGTAAGTGTTGTAACAAAGAGTTCATTCCCTTGCTTTCGTGCAAGTTCCCACATCTTATCGTAATTATGATTTTTTCCTGATTGTAAGTAGATGAGTACATTGGTATCAATTAGTAACTTTCTACTTGATCCAAATTGGACATTATTTAAATCATACACTTCTAAACTCATAATCCTAACTCCGAATCCATTCTTTCAGCTAGACGTTTTTTAAATTCTTTATCTTGTTTTCGTTTATTGCGACTATTACGAATAGAACGTTCAATGGTTTTTCTATCGGCAGGATGGAGCGTGTTGGGGTTAACTTTTACAAGTTTTTTTAATGTTTCAGCGTCAGCTACATCATAAAGTTGTCCAATAGCAGTATTGGAAAAAGCAGAAATTAAATCAGTTATTCCATCAAAATCTAGTGTAGTTTCTTTGTTGTTTTCAATATTTGTTTTTAAAATTTCAAATATTTTTTCTCCTTTATCAGAAGTTACAGCTAATGTATCACCGATAACGTCTTTTACAAATAATGTTTGCATAATATAAAATTCTCCTTTTAAAAGTTAAAGGTATCTTCATTACTAATTCTAACATTTTTCCTTGGCTTCAAACATTTATTGATATCAAATTCAATCCAAAGTAATGTTCCCCGAAAACGTTCAGGCATTGTTTTTGAATTGATTATACCTGATTGAGTGATTTCATAGTAAGCTTGATTAGAAATTAGTTTTAGTTGGCCTCTTTCATGAAGTAAGCTTTTAACGCTATGTAAACCAACTCCACCCTCTTTTTTCCTTTTAGTTGTATTTCCATCAATGAAAGCCCATTCCACTGCCTCGATATCCAGTGAAATATGTGGAAGTCTCTTTTTGACTTTGGTAGGAAGTCCAATTCCTATATCTGAAATTGCTAGACGTAATTTTCCGTTTTTGGGATAATGTTGCCCACAAATATAAAAGCGATCGGACTCAGAGTGATCACGTACGTTATGAATAATTTCAAAAATACAGTAAGAGATTTCTTTGAGAAAGTCGTCAGAAATCTTAGAACCAATAGCGGTAAATACCTCCTCTTTTATATATTCGTGAATAATATGGTCATTTGAAGGTGAATTAGCAAAAAAGGTAATAGTAGTATTATATGTATCAACTATTTTTTCTCCTAGACCATAATTAGGGAAAAAATTGTTTTTTTGTAAGATTGTTTTTACTTCATCAGGCATATTTTCAATATTAGCCCCAACACTATTAGCTGTTTGTAATGCAATTTCAAACATCATAGATAAAACAACTGTCATTTCAGCGTCAATCCATTTTGTTCGTGAGAAATCAAAAATTATATCATCGAATTTTGTGGTTTTGCTTATTACTTTTACAAATTCAAAATTCAATACAAGAAAGCGAGGATAATCGGATTGAATTTCTGCAGGAATATTAATGGTATAAGTTGCCAAATGAATCTCCTCTCTTTTACGAGATTAAGATAAAAATGCTTATAAATTGTATGGATAATTAATCATAATAATCTCTCCAGTTATAGAGCTTTTTTAATCAAGGCTCTGTCACAACAAATGGTTGATTTTTGACGAGAAATAGCGTATAACAATAATAAGAAACAGTACCACCGAAGGAGGTAATTGGATATGCCTACTATCAAAGACGCATTAGATATTATCGGTAAGTTGACTGTCGCAGAGCAGGAAAGCCTTAAAACAATGCTTTTAAGTCCTGCCTTTGTAAAGTCTTTGAATATTGAAGATTTCGTAGCAAAGGAACGCTTTGCAAATGGTCGTGTATGCCCTCTTTGTGGCTGTATCCATGTGGTTCGCAATGGTCATCGTAAAGATGGCACACAGCGATATGTATGTAAGGATTGTGGCAAGTCCTTCGTGATTGCTACGAACTCCATTGTGTCTGGTACAAGAAAAGACTTGTCCGTGTGGGAGCAGTACATTGATTGTATGATGAATGGCTTATCCATTCGTAAGACTGCTGTTGCTTGTGGGATTCACAGAAACACCGCATTCCTTTGGAGACACAAGATTTTGGATGCACTTCAGAATATGGCAGACGATGTTACCCTTGACGGCATTATTGAGGCTGACGAAACTTTTTTCGCCATCTCGTACAAGGGCAATCATAGCAAGAGTAAGACATTTGCTATGCCACGCAAGGCTCATAAGCGTGGTCATTCTACATATATCAGAGGCTTGTCCCAAGAAAAGGTATGTGTTCCTTGTGCGGTTAATAGGAATGGCTTGTCTATCTCCAAGATTACGAATACTGGTAGAGTTTCTACAAGAGATTTACATCATATTTATGATGGTAGGATTAAGACCAATTCCACTCTTGTTACGGACAAGATGAACTCCTATGTGAGATTTACAAATGCCAATGGCATTGACCTTGTGCAGTTAAAGACTGGCAAAGCCAAGAAAGGCATTTATAATATCCAACATATCAATAGCTACCATAGCCAGCTAAAGAGGTTTATGCGTGGCTTTAACGGTGTTTCTACCAAGTATCTGAACAACTATCTTGTGTGGAATAACCTTGTAAATTACGCCAAAGAAAGCGACATGGAGAAAAGGAACATCTTCTTAACTTTTATTTTGGCAACATTGAAAACTGCTAAATGCAGAGATTTATCAAACAGACCAGCAGTTCCTCTGGTCGCCTAATTAGAATTTGTGGAGATGATAAGATGGTCAATATAACAGATGTAAAACAGATTCTTCAATTTGCAATAGATGCGGAGATTAAAGTCTTTCTTGATGGTGGCTGGGGTGTAGATGCTCTTCTTGGATATCAGTCAAGAGCCCATAATGATATTGACATTTTTGTAGAAAAGAACGATTATCAGAACTTTATAGAAATAATGAAAGCTAATGGCTTTTATGAGATTAAGATGGAATATACAACATTGAACCATACTGTATGGGAAGATTTGAAAAACAGAATTATTGATTTGCATTGTTTTGAATATACGGACGAAGGTGAAATTCTTTATGATGGGGATTGTTTTCCGGTAGAAACTTTTTCGGGTAAAGGAAGAATTGAGGAAATAGAGGTTTCCTGTATTGAACCATATAGTCAAGTAATGTTCCATCTGGGATACGAGTTTGATGAAAATGATGCACATGATGTGAAGTTATTGTGTGAGACATTTCATATCGAAATTCCAAATGAGTATAGATAACTGCAAATAACAGTTTGTAGGGGAGTTCTGATACTCCCCTATAAAAATGGCTATTTATCAACTGTTTGTTGTGACATAGCCTTAATCAATAATCTCGTTCACCATATGTATCTTTTAATATTTCAAGTAATTTTTTAGATTTTTCTTTTGTTTTAGTTTCATCAAGGATATAATCGTGTAACGCTTGTTCAGTATCATCTCTTGCAAACTCATCTCCAAAAATAAAACTATATTCTTTTTTAAGTTGTTTATGATACTTATGATTTGTATTTATAAAAATTTCCTGAAATGTTTTGGTTTTCAAGTCCTCTCCATGATTAGCACTCAATGAAAATAGGAGTTGAATTATATCAATAATTTCATTGTTGGATAGAAAAAGGTTTTTGTCTAAGAGAAAACGAGAAAAATCTTTTAAAAAATTATTTCTATAATTTTCTTCAAACCTTTTTTTAGATGTTGTAAGTATAATTCCATCATTTTCAAAAATTTGTTCATCATCGTAAATAACACTATTTTCTGTATACCCTAGCATATATGCTACAGATACATTGAAAAAATCTGCTAACTGTTGGGCTTTATCAGATTTTGGGACACGTTCTCCTCTTTCCCAACGTGAAATAGTCAATTTTGTAACATTTATTTTTTCAGCTAACTCTTCTTGAGTTAGCTTTTTCTCTTTTCTTAATTCTTTGATTTTATTATTCATACTTAACACCTCTTGGTGAGATTATATCATTTTACAAAGAAAAAGTAACCAAAAATATATTTTTAAATATTTTCCTTTGACAAACAATCCAAAAGGATATAAAATACACTTAAAGTTATCCAAAAGGATATCTTAGAAAGGAGTTCAAAAAAATGCTTATCACATCACAACAAGCAAGAGCTATCAGACGCAAACAAGCGGACAAACAACTTACTGCTAAACAGGCAAGTGCTGAAATTGGTGTAGTACCAGTTACATACCGCAAGTTATGCAATGGTGGCGAAGTCAAGCCTAGCATTTATCAAAAAGCTATGGAGTGGCTAGTAGAAGACTACTAAAAAAACGTACCTAAAAAGATACGTGAGAGCAACAAAAAAGGCTTAGCAGTCGCCAAACTCACAAGCCTTTAAGGAAATGACACTAAAACAAAATTAATAAAGCAGGCAAGCTATTATTAAAAGGGTTTTAGCAAAGTTTATATAGTTTAATTTTATCAAAGTTAGGCTATTGTGTCCATACGGAGAGTGGGAACTCTTAAAACTACAAGAATAATTGGTATATAGTAAAAAGCAAAATAGGTATAAGAAAAAGGATTAAATAAAATGAAATTTAAAGGTGTAGAAAATAAAGAACGCCCATTTAGTTTAAATCATTACAGCGATGAACAAAAGACAATATTTAAAAGACGTCAAGAGAGTAAGGATAAAGCTACTGAATTTTTCACTGAATTGTATAACCAAAGTGTAGCGTGGGGCATAGTTGGGAATGTTATGACTACTTACATAACTTTGAATAGAAAAAGTGCTGAAGCGTTCGAACAAGCTTGGAATGAATTGGACTATAAAGTTGTGAGTGAAATTATTTTAAGGGTACTTCACAACTCACCGGTAAATGCAAAAGACTAGGAGAGATAAAAATATATGATTTACCAAGAAATTAATTTACCAATTTGGGTGCAATTAGTCATCATGGCTTTACTTATCTTAATTGGCATTGAATTGGCTAAAATCAAGCCTGTAGAGGACGTTAAACAAGAAATCAAGGAAACACACGCAGACCACGTTAAAGAGCGTTATGGGGCTTATATTCAATCACAGGGACGATATTATAATTAAGGAGACAGAACATGACTGATAAAACAAGTGCTAATCTTGCTAAGGTAAGGGCTGAAAAGTTTGGAGAAAACCTATCGGAAGCCTTCGATATTATGGTTGAGTTCGAGCTAGAAGGTAAATTTGACTGTTACAGTATCGAGGAACAAAATCAATTAGAGCGAGTATTAGAAATCTTAACAGATTTTTCTGTTATGTGGAATAAAGGGCAGATTATTCTAGTCAGCAAAGAAAGCGAGGATAAGTAATGACATTATCACCGTTACCAGTGAATTATAAGCGCGTGCTAAGCCTTATCAAAACAGGGGCAGAGAACGCTATAACAGGCGCTGAAATCGCTAGTATCTCGGGGCTTGATAAAAGACTTGTACAGAAGATTATCAACCAACTAATTACAAAATACGGTGTTCCTATTGTGGGGGCAAGAAGTGGTAGCAACCGAGGATATTTTATCCCTGCTAATAAAGCGGAACTAATGGACGGTACAAAGGCTTTTTATAATCAGCTTCAAGATGAACAAAAGCGCCTTACTATTTTGGTGAACGCTGACCCAGCTATCTATACAGAGCTTATTAAAGAGCTTCTAGAGGGGGTGTAATATGGGAACATTTTCAACAGAATTTGAACAAGGTTTATTAGATCGTGTAGATGAGCTTTCAGAAAAGAAATTAGAACTAGAAAGACAGCTACAGAAACAAACAGGCTTAATAAGTTCTAAAGAGCTGAAAGAGGAACTAGATATAACAGGCGCTACACTCACTAGTTGGGTTAAAAAGGGGCTTAAAGTCTATCAACCGCCTTTTGAGAGTAGCAAGAAACAATATTTTAGAGTGTCAGACGTGATTAATTTTTTAACCGTACGCTAGAAAGTGACTGTTTTTTATAAAATTGATGACATTTTAATATTTTTAGGAGTAAAAAAATGATTGATGACATTATACCAGAATTAAATGACCTACAGACGTTATCAACTGCGGCTTTGGTTGATGGTAATTTGAACACTAGCCAAGCAGTTTTACGAGTAATTGGGCAAAAAATACCACGGCTTATTGAAATTTTAGAGGAGTTGGATAATGGGAAGATATAATATACACCCCGCACAAGGTGGCGGACATTATCACGATGAGAAGCATTATAAAAACCGTCGCCCTACATTGGAACAGCAAGAAGAACAAAAAAGACTTAAAAAGTTGAAGAAGAAACGGAGAAAGGGGCGTTAGTATGTATCAATTCATTAACTTACAAATTAATAAGCAGGTTTTGCCTTTATTTAGTTTTTTAAAGGACAATCCAACACGTACCCTAGCTAAAGACAATCATGTTATTATGACCTACTACCAGCGACCAGACTGTTATCTAACACCTTTTAGCTATAAAGGTATCACGGTAACGGTAACCGCCACAGACGACCTAGATAACTATTTAATGGACGGTTGGCAGGTTGCTAGAGATTATCAGATAGCTAGCGTAAAAGATAAGCTAGCGGACGTATTAGACGAGTTAGAACATGAATACCTGAACAGACAGAGAGCAGGAAGCCCGTTGCCTATTATGGGGCTTGTGTTTGATTGGATAGCTTACGGACTATCTAATACAGAAGATATGATAGCCTTTGTTAAGTTATTTTATCTAAACGGCTATTCATACGAGCAAATAATACAGCTATACACCAATTTAACTAAAAGCACTAAATTGAATGTTATTTTTTTGAATACATTAAATAATTTTTTTAAGGGGGAAATGAATGAGCGGCTTTTTAAATCAGCTTGACGAAAAAGTGCCAGACCATAAAACCAATGTTACGAGTATCAACAGTAGGCGACTAAAACGAGATGAGAACGGGAAAATCATCAAAAACCGAAACAACCTCTTATTATTGTTCCGTGGGGAGGATATTAAGTTAAATAAGCTGTTTAAATACAATGAAGCTACCAAAAATGTAGAGGTTACCCGAAGTCAACAGTTATCCGACTATATCACTATCAAACATGGGTTGTTGTCTGACGATACCATTAGGCAGTTATGGGCTTATTTGTCCGAATGCTGGGGGTTGGAGTATAAAGAAAATGACATAGCCAACGTTGTGAAAATCATTGCTTTAAACAAGAGCTATAACCCTATCAAGATATTTTTAGAGAAAGCTAAAGCAACCGCCGAACCAGTAGACCCGTTTGCGGTTATTCAAAAGTATATCAATATCGAAGATAACCAATATAACCGAATTGTTTTTGATTTAATGTTTCGTGGAGCGATTGCAAGGGTTTATCATGCAGGTATACAGTTTGACTATTGCCTTGACTTGGTTGGTAAGCAGGGAACAGGTAAAACAACTTTCTTACGTGAGGTTTTTAAAGGTTTTTACGGTGAGGTTAGTTCTTACACCGAAAAGGACGACCTTTTGAAAATGGTTGAATTATGGGCGGTAAATGATGATGAGTTAGTCGCCACTAATAAAATCAAACCGAACGAATTAAAGCAGATTATAACCATGAGAGAAATCAGAATCAGACGACCATACGGAAAATCAACAGAGATTATACCCGTTGATTTTGTTTTCACACGGACAACAAACGATACAGGGCATTTAAGGGACTTTACAGGCGATAGGCGCTTTTTAGGTGTTGAGGTATTGCCAAAGACGGACAAGCAAGTTAACCAGATAAGCCCACAGGACTTATTGAATATCTGGGGCAACTACTATAAAGCCTATGAGATTAACAGCAAACTTTATTATGATGATACTAGCGAAGAGGGCACACTAATAGCTAGAGAACGTGCGAAATACAAATATCAAGATGATATTATTGAAAAATTGGAGTGGTATTTGTCTATCAAAATCCCAGAAGATTTTTTTGACGTTAGCACCATAAAATACTATCGCAAACAGTATTATACTGATTTAGAAGAAACAGGCACAGCCTACAAGACCAATGACGACCGACAGGCGGGGACTGAATGGGTGGGAACGGTAGCGCGTGACCGTTTGAACATCAATGATGTTATCTATGAGATATTTGAAGATGAGCGCGAGCCAGCTTCCAAAATCAAGAAGAAAATCAAAATTTATATGAACAGCCTTGACGGTTGGGAATATCAGAGGGCTATGTATTTTGGTAAGCGCAGAACAAGCGGATTTATCAAAAAGCATTAAATTTTTACTCCATAAAAGACTATTTTCACTCCAAAAAATACCTCTTTTACTCCATGAAAACGATATTTAAAAAAAACCACTCCATACCTTAATCCCTTATATATCAAGGAGTTAGGCATATTTATAGAGTAAATATAAATAAAATTCTATATAAAAATAAAATATTTTAGTAAATAGCAGTATACCATTGCTATATATAATATAGCGGACGGAAATTTTTGCTCTTTTACGCCACAAATACGGTCAAATCCTTATGTATCAAGGGTTTAGGTTGTGGAGTGAAAAATTTTCAATGGGGTAAATTGGGGGTATTTTGGGGTAAAAATCAAGAAAGGAAATCCAAAAATGACAAAAATTAATTATCAATCACTACCAGACAACCAAACCTACCGCCTAGAATTGCCAAACGGTCAACAAGGCTATGATTATATTAACAGAATTGTTTTTGCCGTAAGCGCCAAAAATGGTGATGACGATTTTACCTATCAAGAATTGGTAAGACGTGGATATAAATGGGTGTTTGATTGTGGTTTTGCAATCCCAACAGATGCTAAGAAAGGAAAGTAAGCAAATGGAAAAACAAGATATGAAAACGACTTATAACAATAGCATGGCTTTTGTGTACATGCTAGTTGATACAGTTCTGACAATCAAGGAAAGATACCAACTTGATGAACAAACAGCCATAGAAATTTGTAAGCTATCGGCGACACTTTACGACAGCTACAAAGATACTGAACGCTTAGACCGTCAGAGTGAGAATGCTAAAAGGATCCAAGACGGCTTAGAAAGCGTTGGGAGTGCTATTTGGCGAATTAGCAACACGTTATAAAACAGAAAGGACAAAAACAGATGAAAATTAAACTATTCAAACATGGGGTACTTCCCGACGGGCATTACAATGGCATACCAAGGACTAGGCTAGAAACTAATGAAGAATTAGAAAACAGAATTAACGAGTACATGGCTGATAAGAAAGTGAGCAATGTACAAGCTTATGGCGATAATATCATGGTTACATATGAAGAGGTAAACTAATATGACTAACACAAACAAATCAACAGCACCAATGACACTAGCAGAACTCAAAGCATGGGTAGAAGAAACTTGTGAGCTATCCGAGCTATTACAGACCAAAGACTATAAGAGCTATCTTCCTAAAGAGAAAAAAGAAGAATTTGAAGCAATTGCTTTTGGTGTTTTCAATTGCTTAGAAAGCTTCTTGATGATGTTGGAAGATAATGAATTACATTATCAACCAAAGCCAATTGAGGAAGAAAGTGATTTGGATAACCAAGCTGACGAAATGGCACAATATCAAGAGTTAGCTAAAGAAGTAGAGGATAGCGACAAGGAAGCGCGTGGGATTGCTTATGATGATACTATTCATGAATACATTGACAAACGAACAGAACAGCTAAAGGAAAAAGCAACGTTTGAGGAATTGATTACCAAGGTTGCACTATATGAGAGTGAGTTGTTAGATTATGCAGAACGTTTGTTAAGTGATGACCCATTAAATGCAGATAGTGAAACAGCAATCGGAACGCTTGATATGTTGGATGATGAAGCGGTTGACTTATTCAAGTCTGTAGATGTCGATAACGAGTATCAAGGTTTAGAGTATTACAATACAAATTTAAACAAAGAAGATTAAAGTAAAGTATGGTATCGTAGTATCAATAGACTAGATAGCAAAGGCAAGATAAGAAGCTTACTGATTATCAGTAGGCTTTTTTGCTTGGATAGAGAAACGAACAGAACAACTAATAATACAGAGGAGATATTACAATGACACGAACATTAAAAGAAATTACAGAAAAACTGACAGAACTTTGTTCCGATTAAAACGAAAAGCACTCTAAGAATTAGCTAAGCAGATTTAAAATATATCACTCAATGGTTATCTATAATTTGGTAAATGAGAGTTTAGTCTTGACTTATAGTGACTTTACTGTTAAAGT
>ERZ778496.364-NODE-364-length-47678-cov-6.359091_pt1 | contig 47678 bp, 45 predicted proteins | sample MGYA00433099_ERZ778496 | MGnify/ENA primary metagenome ERZ778496 (study PRJEB29527, sample SAMN07138962) | mouse gut metagenome | material: feces | host: mouse | place: China:Nanjing | collected 2016-01-25 ...
CGGCTTTTCAATAAATTCGGCGCTGAAATTTCAGGTGGTCTGCACCTTAAAATGCCCGACTGCATAGGCGACGTAAGCCTGCTGAAAAAGCCGCACATCGAGAACATAAAGACAATCGAACAAGCCACTCGAAAAATTGATAATGTGGCACAGCGTTTTCGCAACGGCAACCCTCCGCGCGAGGGGCTGAGCGTATTTCATCGGATTGCGGGAATGTTCGGGCAGCGACTGTATTTTGGTCGCAAGGTCAACGATTACGCCGCTCTGCCGAATATCAATGACGAAAAATGTATTGGCTGCGGCATTTGCGAAAGGCTCTGCCCTATGGAGAATATCAAAGTCAGGAACGGCAAGGCGCTTTCGGGAAACAGATGTACGATGTGTTACCGCTGCTTTTCGGAGTGCCCGAAACAGGCAATAACGATAATAGGCAAAAAAGTGATCGTTCAATACAAATTTGATGATCGGACAATATAGGAAAGGGAGATTTGAACTAATGGCAAACGGAAGATACGGCGATTTCGGCGGACAGTATATCCCCGAAACGCTTATGAACGAAATTCACAAGCTGGAGGAGGCATACGAGCACTTCTCCAAAGACCCCGATTTCATTCGTGAGCTGGACGAGCTTAACCGCCAGTATGCTGGCAGACCGTCTCTGCTCTACTATGCCGACAAGATGACCAAGGACTTAGGCGGCGCTAAGATATACTTCAAGCGTGAGGATCTGAACCATACAGGTTCGCATAAGATAAACAACGTTCTCGGTCAGTGCCTGCTAGCGAAAAAAATGGGCAAAACGCGTATTATTGCCGAGACTGGCGCGGGTCAGCACGGTGTTGCGGCAGCGACCGCGGCGGCGCTTATGGGGCTGGAATGCGAGGTATTCATGGGCAAGGAGGACACTATCAGACAGGCGCTGAACGTTTACAGAATGGAGCTGCTCGGCGCTAAGGTCAATCCTGTCACCACGGGTACAATGACCCTAAAAGACGCAGTAAACGAGGCTATGCGCGACTGGACAACGCGCGTTGACGATACGCTGTACGTTCTCGGCTCGGTAATGGGTCCACACCCGTTCCCGATGATAGTCCGCGACTTCCAGAGCATTATCTCAAAGGAAGCACGCGGGCAGATACTCGAGCTTGAGGGCAAACTCCCGACCGCCGTTATGGCGTGCGTGGGCGGCGGCTCAAACGCTATGGGAATGTTCTACAACTTCATAGGCGACAAAGACGTCCGCCTTATCGGCTGCGAAGCAGCGGGGCGAGGAGTTGACACGGGCGAGACCGCGGCGACTATCGCAACGGGTTCTCTCGGAATTTTCCATGGAATGAAGTCGCTGTTCTGCCAGAATGAGTACGGGCAGATCGCGCCCGTGTACTCGATCTCGGCGGGCTTGGATTACCCGGGGATAGGTCCCGAGCACGCTCACTTACACGAGATAGGCAGAGCGGAATATGTTCCCGTAACGGACGACGAGGCGGTAAACGCGTTTGAGTATATCGCGCGTACCGAGGGTATCATCTGCGCTATCGAGAGCGCTCACGCCGTTGCTCATATGATGAAGATAGCGCCAAAAATGAACAAGGACGACATCATAATCTGCTGTCTGTCGGGACGCGGAGACAAAGACGTTGCGGCAATTGCAAGATACAGGGGGATAGATATACATGAATAATTCAAGAATACAAAGCGCTTTCACTAACAAAAAAGCGTTTATCGGCTTTCTGACAGCGGGCGACCCCACCTATGAAAGCTCGTTCAACAATATTATGGCAATGGTAAAGGCGGGCGCGGACCTTATCGAGATAGGCATACCGTTTTCAGACCCGATAGCGGAAGGTCCTGTAATTCAAAACGCGGACGTGCGTGCGCTCAAAGCGGGAATGACAACCGACAAGGCGTTTGAGCTTGCCGCAAGAGTCCGCGCGGAAACCGATATTCCGCTGGTGTTTATGACCTATCTTAACCCCGTGTTCAAGTACGGGTATGATAGATTTTTCGTGAAGTGCGCCGAGATAGGCGTTGACGGACTTATATGCCCCGATATGCCGTTCGAGGAAAAGCGCGAGGCTGATGATATCGCCAAGTCGCATGGCATTGTGATAATCTCCATGATAGCGCCTACCTCCGAGGAGCGCATAAAGTCCATTGCCGAGAGCGCGGAGGGCTTTCTGTACATAGTTTCCTCGCTTGGTGTAACGGGCGTGCGCAGCGAGATCAAGACCGACCTCGCGTCCATTATGGAGAGCGTCAAGAAATACGCGCACGTTCCCGCGGCTATCGGTTTCGGTATCTCCACGCCCGAGCAGGCGGCGAAGATGTCCAAGCTCGCGGACGGCGTTATAGTCGGTTCGGCGATAGTGCGGATAATCGAGAAGTACGGTGAGAATGCCGCGGACGAGATTTATAAGTATGTCAAGTCCATGACCGACGAGGTGCGCTGACCACAACGTTATTATTCTCCAAAATATTAAAAGCCCGTGATAAGCTCAACGGGCTTTTAATATTTACTTATCGCTTTCAATACGACCAAATTTAAATAAGCTCCACAAAAAATTGCAGGTCATCAGTCCCTTGTGCCGCCGTTCAACGTCTTTCCAGACTTCGTCTGTACCCCATTGCCAGTTCGGAGACCAACTGCCGTCCTCATTCTGCGTCTCAATCAGCTTTGTATGATTGTCGTCAACCTCGTTTTTGTACATTGCAAAATAAGGGTGATTTGGTGAGTTTATCCAGATACAAGCCTTATGAGCGCGCTCCGTTCCCCAGCCCTCGTCGAGCAGATCGAACAACTTACAGTCACCCATAAGCTTTTTAAGCAACTCGCTTTTAAGGTTTTCATCCGACAAGGCGTTGACAAAATAAAGGTCGGACATCATACCGTATTGGAAATAGCTATCGCTACGCATTATTTTATCCGTAACGACCTTTTTGATATATTCCGCAAGCTCCTCGGGTACATACCGTCTGTATTTCATAACCATTCCCGCCAACGCCGAATTGGTGTTGGGGTTATAGTTCGCTATCAGTTCGTCATAATTCTTCGGTAAGGCTTTCTCCTTATCCTCATACTCCCACCACCAAGCATGCGGAAAATCATTTACCTCCGAAACAATAAGATTATCCCATTCTCCCGTTTCCATATTGTAGTTTTCGACAATGTATTTCATAAGCTTGGGTATCATAAAATGTGTTTCGGGAACATCGAGCGCGAAAATATACCTGCACGCGCTCTCCGTCTGTTTCAGACAGGATTTTGAAAAACAAAAATCGTAATCGAGCGTTCCGAAACCGCCGTCCTCATTTTGGTATTTTTCAAGAACTTCTATGACTTGCTCTTGGGGCTTATTCTCAAAATAATATTGAAACATAGCAAAATCTATATCCTGCGCATAGCCGTACATAAATTCCCTTGCTTTTTCAAACTGCTTTTTTGTCAGACACTTCATAACCGCTTTTCCCTTCAACTTTTAAAAGTATTATAACATAACTCTCCGTAAAATGTCAAGAAAGAACTATTTATGAACCCCGCGGCTCTCCAGAAGGACTTTCAAATCCTCGGCTGAGCCTTCTAAATACGAACCGTTATGCACGACGAGAAACCTTTGGCGGTTATCGACGTTTAGCCTTATGTAGAGCGCGTTGTTCTGTTCAAAGTATTTATCCATTATTGAATACGCGTAACGCTTTTCGCTGTTAATGCCATTAAGCGAAAGTCTGCACAGAACGCAGTCGTCCAAAAACTCATACGTTCGGGGAGCTTTTACGCTCGGCAATTTTATCGACTTCATGACCGAGAGCTTATTAAAAAATATGCTCCAGCAGATAAACAGCACTCCCATAACGAACGCTCCCGTTACTATGACAACATTGACATCGACGCCCGAAGATACCGCTCTGTACAGCGTTGCACCGCCGAGAATCAAAAGAAGTACACCGCAAAACGCGACAAAACAGATCGAGAAAGTGATACGCGGCTCTTTACGGCTGTGTTTCGCTGAAAATTCAAGGTCATTTTCGGTGAATATTGTTTGGTTTACAATCATATTTTGCTCCTCAGTTTATTTAATGATTCAATTTTACCATATCACCGCAAAAAAGTCAAACGCAAAAGAAATACTAAACTTATGAAACCTATGTAACAGATGTCAAGTTAGTTAAAACTAACCATTTAAGAAACCTAAAATCCGACAATATTTGTGAATAATCAACAAAAAGCTTGTTAAAAATTCTACAATGAAATAATTCTCAAACCAAGTCTTTTTTATAGATTTTTTGTTGAATATATGTTATAATACATAGTGATATATCATGTCGCGCATAAATATTATAGCGATAGAGATTGTACAATTCCGCCAAATTGCCGTAAGCGGCACTGTGCGGTAAAATTATTCAAGGAGGCTATAACATGGCTTTTAAAAAGAGCGCTGTTCCCTTTTCGGGAACGCCCGAGCAGGAGGAGCGTCTGAAGGCAGTCATTGCCGAGCACAAGGACGATCCCGGTGCGCTGATGCCTATTCTTCAGAAGGCTCAGGACATTTACGGCTACCTTCCCATCGAGGTGCAGAGCATGATCGCGGACGCGATGGATATCCCGTTGGAAAAGGTTTACGGCGTCGTTACTTTCTACGCGCAGTTCTCCATTAATCCGAAGGGTCAGTACAAAATTTCCGTATGTCTGGGAACGGCTTGCTATGTAAAGGGTTCGGGCGATATCTTCAACAAGCTTCAGGAAAAACTCGGTATCGGAAGCGGCGAGATCACTCCCGACGGAAAGTTCTCTCTGGACGCGTGCCGCTGTATAGGCGCGTGCGGACTTGCTCCCGTACTCACCGTCAATGAGGATGTTTACGGCAGACTTACCGTTGACGACGTTGATAAGATACTCGAAAAATACAATTAAGCATAATTAAGTACTGTTAGGTACATAGAATTCCGATTTAAAGAAAGGAAATCTTTAAGATGAATGTGATCAAAACAATAGACGAGCTTAACGCTATCAAAGCCGCGGCGGCGGAGGTTGTAAACGTCCGCGTTGAAGGCAAGGACAGCGGCGTTAAGGACGTCCTGGTCTGCGGCGGTACGGGCTGTACGTCGTCGGGCTCTATGAATATCATCAAAAAGCTCGAGGAAGAGATCGAGCGCAACGGTCTTAAGGACAAGGTAAACATCATCAAAACAGGCTGTTTCGGTCTGTGCGCACTGGGTCCTATTATGATCGTATATCCCGAGGGAACGTTCTACTCCAAAATGGAAGTCGATCATATCCCCGAGATCGTTTCAAGTCACCTCAAGGACGGTATTCCAGTAAAGAAGTATCTCTACGCGGAAACCGTTGAGGGCGACACCATCAAGTCGCTGAACGATACCGCTTTCTACGCAAAGCAGCACCGTGTGGCGCTCCGCAACTGCGGACTTATCTCCCCCGAGCATATCGAGGAGTACATAGCGCGCGACGGTTACCAGGCACTGCATAAGGTACTTACTTCAATGTCGCAGGACGACGTTATCAACTGCCTGTTGGCGTCCGGTCTGAGAGGGCGCGGCGGCGCGGGCTTCCCGACGGGAAGAAAATGGCAATTCGCAAAGGCTTCCGTAAACGAACAGAAATATGTTTGCTGCAACGCCGACGAGGGCGACCCCGGAGCGTTCATGGATCGTTCCGTACTCGAGGGCGACCCCCACAGCGTTATTGAGGCTATGGCTATCGCGGGTTATGCTATAGGTGCAAATCAAGGCTATATCTACGTCCGCGCGGAATACCCGATCGCCGTTGAGCGTCTTGAGATCGCTATCAAGCAGGCGGAAGAAGCCGGAATGCTCGGCGACAACATCTTCGGCACGGGTTTCAAATTCCACCTCGGTCTGAGACTTGGCGCGGGCGCGTTCGTCTGCGGTGAGGAGACCGCGCTGATGACCTCCATAGAGGGCAACCGCGGCGAGCCGAGATGCCGTCCTCCGTTCCCCGCCGTAAAGGGTCTGTTCGGCAAGCCCACCATTCTTAATAACGTTGAAACATATGCTAACGTTTGTCAGATTATCCTCAACGGTCCCGAGTGGTTTGCAGCTATGGGTACAGAGAAATCCAAGGGTACTAAGGTATTCGCGCTCGGCGGAAAGATCCACAATACGGGTCTGGTAGAGGTTCCTATGGGTACAACGTTGCGCACCGTTATTGAAGAGATCGGCGGCGGTATCCCGAACGGCAAGAAATTCAAGGCTGCTCAGACAGGCGGACCTTCGGGAGGCTGCATTCCTCCCCAGCATCTGGATATCCCGATCGACTACGATAACCTTATCGCGATCGGTTCCATGATGGGATCTGGCGGACTTATCGTAATGGACGAGGACAACTGTATGGTAGATATCGCCAAGTTCTTCCTTGAATTCACCGTTGACGAGAGCTGCGGCAAGTGTACACCCTGCCGTATAGGTACAAAGAGAATGTACGAAATTCTCACCAAGATCACCGAGGGCAAGGCTACTATGGATGATCTCGAAAAGCTCGAAAAACTCTGCTATTATATCAAGGACAACGCGCTGTGCGGACTCGGTCAGACCGCGCCCAATCCCGTATTGTCCACTCTGCGTTACTTCAAGGACGAGTACATTGCTCACGTTCAGGACAAGAAGTGTCCCGCGGGTGTCTGCAAGAGTCTGCTCGCGTACAAAATCGATCCCGCGAAGTGCAAGGGCTGTTCGCTTTGCGCGAAGAAATGCCCAGTTGGCGCTATCAGCGGCGAGCTGAGAAATCCGTTCACTATCGACACCAACAAATGTATCAAGTGCGGTGTCTGCGCGTCCAACTGTAAGTTCGGCGCAATTGAGAAGGCCTAACCGGAAAGGAGTAAAAAGTTATGGTTAATATTAAAATTAACGGCGTGGATTATTCCGTTCCCGAGGGCAGCACGATCCTTGAGGCAGCGAGAACAGCGGGTATCAAGATCCCTACGCTGTGTTATCTTAAAGACATTAACGCTATCGGCGCTTGCCGTATCTGCGTTGTTGAGGTAAAGGGCGCGAGAAGCCTTGTCGCTTCCTGCGTTTACCCCGTAAACGAGGGCATGGAGGTGTTTACAAACACTCCCAAGGTCATCGAAAGCCGCAAGACTACTCTGGAGCTTATCCTCTCCAACCACAAGAAAGAATGCCTGTCGTGCGTAAGAAGCGGTTCGTGCGAGCTTCAGGAACTGTGTAACGAATACGGCGTCGAGGAGAACAGATTTGAGGGCGAGAACCCTGCCGTTGATATCGACGACAGCGCTATGCATATGACCCGCGATAACTCCAAATGCATTCTTTGCCGCCGTTGTGTGGCAGCCTGCGGAGTTACTCAGGGTATCGGCGTTATCGGTGCTAACGAGCGTGGATTTGCTACTCAGATCGCATCTCCGTTCGATATGGCTCTGGCGGATACCGCGTGCGTATCCTGCGGTCAGTGTATCGTAGCTTGTCCTACCGGCGCGCTCACCGAAAAGGACGACACTCAGAAGGTTCTCGATGCTATTGCCGATCCCGAGAAGTTTGTTGTTGTACAGGCGGCTCCCGCTGTACGCGCATCGCTTGGTGAGGCGTTTGATCTGCCCGTCGGCACAAACGTTGAGGGCAAGATGATCGCGGCTATGCGCAGACTTGGTTTTGATAAGGTATTCGATACCAATTTCTCCGCCGACCTTACGATCATGGAGGAGGCTCACGAGTTCCTTGACCGTGTACAGAACGGCGGTACTCTGCCGATGATCACGTCCTGCTCGCCGGGATGGATCCGCTACTGCGAGAACTACTTCCCCGAGTTTATCCCCAATCTGTCCACCTGCAAGTCGCCGCAGCAGATGTTCGGCGCGGTAGTAAAGACCTACTACGCTCAGAAGCTCGGCAAGAACCCCGAGGATATCGTAAGTGTTTCCGTAATGCCTTGTACCGCTAAGAAGTACGAGATCAACCGTGACGATCAGTCTGCGGCGGGTATTCCCGATCTTGATATCACGATCACAACGCGCGAGCTGTCCCGCCTTATCAAGAAGGCAGGCATTATGTTCAACGATCTGCCCGACGAGGAGTGTGATTCTCCGCTCGGCACTGGTACAGGCGCGGCTGTTATCTTTGGCGCGACGGGCGGTGTTATGGAGGCTGCTCTGCGTACCGCAGTATGGAAGCTTACCGGTGAAAAGGCAGATTCTCCCATCGAATTCAAGGACGTCCGCGGCGTAGAGGGCATAAAGGAGGCTACTTACAATGTTGGCGGCAAGGAGGTCAAGGTCGCTGTCGTAAGCGGTCTTGCGAACGCTAAAGCTTTGCTGAAGAAAGTCAAGGCAGGCGAGGCTGAGTATCACTTCATTGAGATCATGGCTTGCCCGGGCGGTTGCGTAAACGGCGGCGGACAAATCATTCTTCCCGCATCGGTAAAGAACTTTACCGATATTAGAGCGGATCGCGCAAAGGTGCTGTACGATATCGACAGTGCGAACAAGATGCGCTGCTCGCACGAGAACCCCGATGTCAAGGCGGTTTACGACGAGTTCTTCGGCGAGCCCAACTCCCATAAGGCACACGAGGTACTTCACACGAGCTACAAAGCTCAGAAGCTGTACAGATAATCATTTTAGCATTTTAAAAACAATATGGTGTCAGGCAGACGGCCTGACACCATATTTTTATTTTGAAGCAGCAAATTTTTTATTACAAACAGCCCGCAAATAATCCGGCTATCCGTCCAAGGGAATAAAACAAGACGAATTGCGGAATAAATAGACTCAGAACCTCATTGTATATGTAAAGCGGCGGCTGCTTCCGTATTTTCATAAGATACCTCCCGATAAAACGCATTCACAAGCTCAATGACGAAAAATGCAGCTTATGACTTTAAAATATATTATAGCGGATTTTCCGCTAAAAGTCAAGCCCTTTTTTAAAAAATACGTATAATAAAAAGGGTGATAACCAAATGACAACACATTACAGAAGGATTCGTGACCTCCGCGAGGACAGCGACCTCAAGCAGCGGGAGCTCGCCGAAATACTCGGGTGCAGTCAGCGAGTGTACAGCAACTACGAGCGCGGCGACCTCGACATACCCACCGAGGTGCTTATAAAGCTGGCTCAGCATTACAGCACAAGCGTGGATTATATCTTAGGGCTGACCGATAACAGAACACCGTATAAATAACACAGGGGGGCTTCGGCAAGCCCCCATATACCCGTTTATAAAGACAAAACAAGAGCTGCGCGTCTGCACAGCCCTTGTTGTTGTATTCCGTTTTTATGCAACGCCTGTGTTAGCCGCTACAAGGAACCACGGGTTTTCGTCGTCCATATCCATATTGCCCTTGTATTCATCGGAGATCGTTACATTCTCGAAACGGTTGTCCTGCTCTTCCTCAAAAATGATCTCGTTGTTTTCCATAATAGTTACCCCTTTCTTATATGTCTGTTCTACATGGAGGCTTTGTATTTTTATATAGTTTCGCCTCACACCTATAATATAGCATTTAAACTCAAAATAGTCAATAGTTTTGGAGCAAATTCGTAGCTTTAAAAAATAATATCCAAAAACAAAGAACAATTGTTGGTGATAATCTACAAACAAAATGATATTTTTTTGTCAATTCAAACAATATCTTTGCAATTTTGTTCTATTAAATAAAGCATGTGAATTTTATTTTTAATCTGAAAAAAACAAAAATCGTGAAATTCTTACAAAAAGGTTACAATTAAATTACAGTTTTGTAACAATCATTGACATTACAAAAAAATATGATAAAATATAGTTATGGGGCAGGTTATTGAAAATATTTTGATCTACATAGCGGCATTTTTTCACACAGTCCCTACTTCCATTTAACGGGAGCGGCGCGGGTTCATATATACTGCAGCGTTAATTTACCTCTCTCCTCTTTCCGCAACGCTCCGAATAATTTCTCCCCGAGTATATCGGGGAGTTCTTTTTTAAGGAAAAGTCGCTTACGACTGTAAGCGACTTAATTGTTATACCTCGTCGTCACTCTCGGGAGCATCCCAGTTGTGCCATACGTTCTGCACGTCGTCGTTGTCCTCCATAGCCTCGAGCAACAAGCCCATTTTCTTGAGCTGATCCTCATCAGTGAGGGCAGTGTAAGTACTCGGGACCTGCTCCGCCTGCGCCGATACGACCTCGTAACCGCGCTTAGTAAGCTCCGCCGCAACGTTCCCGACCTCGTTGGGATCGGTGGTGATCTCAACGCAGCCGTCCTCGAAACTGAAATCGTCCGCGCCGCTCTCGAGTATGTCCTCCATTGCCTTATCCTCGTCGATTTCGCCGTCCTCGTTATTCAGCACGATAATACCTTTAAGCGAGAACATAAAGCTTACGCAGCCGGCCATACCGAGATTGCCGCCGAATTTATCGAAATAGTGACGTATCTCACCCGCAGTACGGTTTCTGTTATCGGTTAAACAGTCAACGATAACGGCAACTCCGCCGGGACCGTAGCCCTCGTAGACACAGTTCTCGTAGTCGTTTTTCTCCGCGCCGCCCGCTGCCTTTTTAAGCAGACGGTCAATGTTGTCGTTGGGGATATTGTTAGACTTAGCCTTCTGCACAAGCGTCGCAAGTCGCGAATTATTTGCCGGGTCAGCCGAGCCCGTCTCCTTTATACAAACAAGAATTTCACGGCTGATCTTAGTGAAAACCTTAGCACGTGCGCCGTCCTTTTCGCCTTTTTTTCTCTTGATCGTACTCCACTTAGAATGTCCTGACATAATACTTCTCCTTTACGTTAATTCAATTTATTGACCTTTAATGCTGAAAATTAGCGAATATTAACTAATTCAGCTTGGTGAAGCCCTCACCATAGACCTCGCCCGCCGTTGTCGTGACGACAAACGCTTTCGGGTCTATCTCCTTTATGATGCGCTTTACCTTTGAGTAGGCGCTGCGGTGGACTGCCGTCGCAATGACCTGCCGTTCCTCGCCGCTGTACGCGCCCTCGCCCTTTAAGAGCGTAACGCCGCGTTCCTGCTCAATAAGCTTATGTGCGATCTCGGTCGGGCAATGCGAGAAAATCAGCAGGAAACGGCTCTCCTGACTGCCGTAGACCAGCACGTCAATAAATTTTGACTGCACGAATATCGCCACGACCGCGAACAGCACAACATTGATATCCTTGTAGACCGCCAAACCGAGCAGCACGACAATGCCGTCCAAAGCAGCCTGTATTCCGCCGAGCTTAAGATCGGGAAGAAAACGGTTGATTATTTTCGTGATTATATCCGTGCCTCCCGAAGTACCCTCACGCTGATAAGTAAGCCCCATTCCCGCGCCCATAAGTGCGCCGCCGAATATCGCAGCCATTATGCCGTTTCCGTTCTCGGCACTGTAAATCGGCACAAACACCTCAGCCAAGTCGGTCGCAACGGTTATCGCTGCAACGGAGATCAGCGTTTTTACCATTGTTGCCTTGTTCAACAGCAAAAAACCCGCGATAATAAGCGGAACATTCAACAACATTATCAGCGTGCCGACCTGCCAGTCTGTTAACCCCGAAATAATTATCGCAACACCCGTAGCACCGCCCGGGGCTATGTTGTTCGGGGAAATAAAGCAGTGAACTCCCAGCGAGTAAACCGCCGCTCCGAGCAGTATCACCGCAATATCAAACGCCCACCGAAGAACGGTATTTTTCCTTGAATTATCGACCATAGCGCCCTCCGCGAAACAAATTTAATCGTTGTCTATCGGAAGCGCGGCGCAGATTATCTCGAACAGCTCCGCGGCGCGTTTATCCTGCCCGCTCAAAGCAAGATAGCCAAACAGCGCCTCAAGCGCAGTAGCCCGCCGATATTCTGACGGCTTGGCGCTCTTTGGAACAGAGATACCACCCGCATTGCGCCCGCGCCGCAAAATATCCGCCTCTCGCTCGCTAAGGAGCGGTTCTATAATACCGACCGCCTCAGACTGATAGCTTGCACGGACACGCTCGACCGCCAGCTCGTGCAGTCTGCCCGCGTTGGTCTGATGCTGCCTGACAACATGCTCGCGCACCATGACCTCGTACACGCTGTCGCCGTAAAACGCCAAAATGTTCGGGCTGTACGCCGCCGCTTCCTTTTCGGTCAGTTTCTCAAACGTCATCTTATTTCTCCAGAATGTAGTAAACGTAGCTGTATTCCTCGCTGTGCAGATCAAACATATACATTTCCTTGTTGATCTCGCTGATACCCGCCGCTGTTTCGTTATCCGCCGCGCCCTCGTACTTTTTGACAAGATCGCTCATCGGGCGGTAAAATCCGTTAGTCCAGTCGGTTTTCGGCGCGATATAAAAGTCGCGTATCTTGAAGCGCTGCTCTCTTGCGAATCTCAGGACCGCATCCAGCGGCACTGGTCTGCCGAAGCGGCACTCGACATAACACCGCGTATCTGGCGACGGGTCGATTAGCCAGCAGAGCGTTCTGTATACGGCAACTGCTCCCTTTTTTAAGCTGCCATACAGTCTCTCAAGACGCAGTGGAACACCGTCCGGCTCCGCGCCGCAGTTCATCCATACGAACTCCCAACCGCCCTCTTTTTCCGGCAGCTCAAACGCTCCGACAACACGCGTTTCAAAACCGAGTGCTGCAGCACTGTCGGCACGATGCTGCTCGTAAAACGCTGCAAACGGCTTCACACCTGTCTTCTCGTTAATGATACGCGGCGTATCGCTTTCGTCCCCGACGAACAAAGCGTTTTCGCATCTCACCGTACCGCAAAGCTCCATTACCCTTCGCGAGGTGTCCTCGCTGCCCGCTGTTGAGCGCTCCATTTCCCGAATTAGGTTGCTGATAAAACTCATAGATGTCACCTCCGAGATCCCGCTCCGAGGAATTTTCTCTTTATTTAACGTACATAATTGAATTCAAAGTCAAAGATGGAAACAAGATCATCGTCCTGTATCCCCTGCCGCTCCAGCTCGTCGATTATGCCGCTCGAACGCAAAACGCGCTGGAAATACTGCAAGCTCTCGTAGTCCTCCATATTGACTGTGGACAATATCGGCGCGAGCCATTCCGCGTCGACGATATATACGCCGTCCACCTTCTCGACTTTAAAGCTGTGCTTCTCCTCATTGAGCTTCGCGAGCTCCTCCAAAGTCAGCGGAACAGCCTCATAGCGTTTCACGGGCGGCAGCGTTTTGAGCTTTGCCGTCACCGCGTCCATAAGCATGTCCGTACCCTCGGTAGTCGCTGCGGATATGCAAAAAAACTGCAAACCCTTGTCCGTGATATACTTCTCAAATGCGGATATCTGCTCATCTGTCGCAAGGTCGCTCTTGTTCGCCGCAACTATCTGCGGACGCTCGGCAAGCTCCTCAGAGAAATTGGCAAGCTCAGCGTTAATTTTCTCAAAATCCTCCACAGGGTCGCGCCCCTCGATACCCGAAACGTCCACAACGTGAACTATTAAACGGCATCGCTCAACATGCCGCAAGAACTCGTGTCCAAGTCCTACGCCCTCCGAAGCCCCCTCAATAAGCCCGGGGATGTCCGCCATTACAAACGACTTTTCACCGCGCTTTACAACGCCCAGCACGGGAGTAAGCGTGGTAAAGTGGTAGTTGGCGATCTTCGGCTTGGCGGCGCTGACTACGCTTATCAGAGTGGATTTTCCGACATTCGGGAATCCGACAAGCCCCACGTCCGCAAGCAGCTTCAATTCGAGCACCACGTCGAACTTCTCCCCGGGAAATCCCGGCTTCGCGAAACGCGGTATCTGCCTTGTCGGGGTCGCGAAATGCACGTTGCCCTTCCCCCCCTTGCCGCCCTTTGCGACAATTATCGGCTCGTCGTCGGAAACATCAGCGAGAATGCGCCCCGTATGCGCGTCCTTGATTATCGTGCCACGCGGCACCTTTATGACCGTGGGGTCCATCGACTTTCCCGAGCACCGCTTAGCACCGCCGGGCTCACCGTCGGGCGCAATATATTTTTTCTTGTAGCGGAAGTCGATAAGCGTCGACAGACCGTCGTCCGCGACAAAAACTATATCCGAGCCTTTGCCGCCGTCTCCGCCGTCGGGACCGCCCGCGTTCACATATTTCTCGCGGTGAAACGACACGGCACCATTGCCGCCGCTGCCCGCTCTTATGGATATTTCAACCTTATCGACAAACATTGCATGACCGCCTTTCCGTCTTGAATTATACTTCCCCGCCGTCCTCAAAAAATACACAAATAAGCCGGACAGAGATCCGGCTTAGTGTGTACAAATGTACCGAAATCAGTCAGCGTAAACGCTTACCTGCTTTCTGTCGCGACCAACACGCTCAAACTTTACCTTGCCGTCAACGAGTGCGAACAGGGTATCATCGGAGCCTCTGCCCACATTGTTTCCGGGATGAATGTGAGTACCGCGCTGTCTTACGAGAATGTTACCCGCAAGGACAAACTGTCCGTCAGCGCGCTTAACGCCAAGTCTCTTGGACTCGGAGTCACGTCCGTTCTTTGTAGAACCCATTCCCTTTTTATGAGCGAAATACTGTAAACTGATCTTAATCATCGTTTTTTCCTCCTGTTAATCAATTTCAACCTTAACCTTGCTGTAATCCTCGGCAATTGCCGTCAAATGCGTATAAAACGCTTCAAGCAGATTTTCCGCCGCATTGTCGCCGTCAATAAGCGACAGCGTGATGCGGTTTTCCTCGACCATGACCTCGGCATCTGCGCCGAAGTTCTCCGTCACCGCGTTGCACACAAGCATCGTGCAGGAGCTGACCGCCGCACAGACGATATCATTTCCCTTCATGCCATAACCCGCGTGACCGCTTATCTCAAAGCCGCGAAACCCACCGTTCTTCTTATGGAATACAGCTTTAAGCATTACGCGTTGATAGCCTCAATTCTTACCTGGCTGTACGGCTGTCTATGGCCCATTTTTCTCTTAACGTGCTTCTTGGGCTTGTAAGTGAAAACGGTGATCTTCTTAGCCTTGCCGTTCTTCAGAAGCGTAGCCTTTACCGAAGCGCCGTTCACATAAGGAGCGCCGACGGTAACGCCATCGTCCTTGCCGACCATGATTACCTTATCGAAGGTGATTTCGCCCTCGGCGTCAAGCTTCTCGATAAAGAGAACGTCGCCCTCTTTTACCTGATACTGCTTTCCGCCTGTCTCAATTACTGCGTACATAGTTTCATACCTCATTTTTATCAGACTCGCTGCGTCAAGGTGTACGGGAAATTGCCCGTTACTTATAACCCCACACAAGCGGCTTTATCATTATATCACAACAAACCCCCGTTGTCAAGAGGGTTTCCGAATTTTAAACCAAAAAACAATAATTTTTTTGACACCGGCCAAAAGATAATTCATGACTATATGCATTAAAGTTATTTTGTCTTGTATAAAAAATTCATGAAGTAATTCACTTAATTTTTATAGTTATTATGTTCAATTGCATAAAAGTTATTTTGTATAATATGTCGAAATTGTAAAAAATCACAAAAAGTTGTTGACAATTCAACCTATTTGCTATATAATATAATCAAACAAAGGAAGCGGATTATACCTCCGTATCGTTTGTTTGTTTAGTTGTCTCCTTTCTTTTGTTCTACACATAATTTATAATTTGATTTCCGAGCCTGCATAGGCTCATTTTTTTTGCTGTTTTTCACAAAAAGCTATGGAAAATTTCACAGTTCTATGTTATAATAATGAGGTATGATTTTTTGACGACACAGGAGGGACTATGGCTAAAAAGAAATCAAGTACGGGTATTCCCGGTCTGTCATTCAGCTGGAAACGCGCGCTCGGCATTACCGCAGCTAAACAGCGGTTCGCGCGAAAAACGGGTATCCCAACCACCAAGGCAGGACTGGAGCGTAAGATTGGCAAAGCAGTAATGGATTTGCTTGATCCAACAAGCAATTCCAAGAAAACCACCAAAAAGAAAAAGTAAGGACTGATAATTATTTTTGAACAGAAACAAATAGGAAACGGCGTTTATTTGTACAAATATACAGACAAGCGCTTTAAAACCAATGAGATACAGGTCATGCTGTACACGGACTTCAACGGGCTTTCACGTTCGGATTGTGCGGCGGCGGCATATATTCTGACAGACTGCTGCAAGAAATTCCCAACCTATTCCGAATTATCAAAGCATCTGGCAAATCTGTACAGCGCGTCGCTTTACTCTAATGTCAACTTTGCGTGGAGCGGCATGAGAGTTGCGGCGGTCAAAGCTAATGTTCTCGGCAACGCATACGCGCTTGACGGTGAAAATCTTGAGGCGGAGATGTGCGGGATACTATGCGAGTGTCTGCTCTCACCCAACGCCGAAAACGGTAAGTTCGACGAGACCGCGACCGCAAATATGCGCGCTGAGATCATTGATGATATTGACAGCGTTATCAACGAAAAATCGAGCTATGCAGCACAGCGCGGCGCTATGATTGCGTTCAAGGGCGAACCTATGGACACGCCGCCCGTCGGCACTCACGAGGAAGCGGAGCGGATCACTCCCGAGACGGCGTACCACGCTTACAGAAATATGCTCGAGACCGCCCGCATACACATAGTCTGCTCGGGATCGAGCGACTTCACGGATACGGAAAGGGCGTTCACTAAGGCATTCTCAAAGCTTGAGCGCAGCAATATCTGCGAACTGAAAAAAACGCCATCCACACTCAAACCCGAGCCTGCCGTATTTGCTGATACTATCCCAATGGAGCAGGCCATTCTCCGTATGTATTTCAAAGCTCCCGAATTCGGGGACTTCCGTGCAGCGTTAATTCTGAGCGTTATCCTCGGCGGAATGACGACCTCGCGTTTCTTCCTGAATATCCGCGAAAAGCAGTCGCTGTGTTATTACTGTGCCTGCACGGGAAACAGAGCGCTCCGCACCCTCACCGCATACGCTGGCGTTGAGCCTCAAAATATCGAGCTTACCAAACAGGCGATACTTGACGAGCTGAACGATATACGCGAAAACGGGGTTACCGAAGAAGAACTCAGCGCCGCAAAGCTCGACCTGTACAATCGCTATTCCTCGATGAAGGACAGCCCTTCTATTATGATAGCATGGTATCACGGTCAGATACTTGACGATGAGATACACTCCCCCGAGGAGGAATGCAGGGAGATCGAAAAGGTGACCTCCGAAAGGATACGGGCAGCGGCAAGAGCATACACGCTCGATACCGTATATACCCTCTGCTCCCCCGACTTTGACGGCACAGCAGACAGCGACGAAAGGGAGGACACGGAATGATCGAAAAGATATATGACAGCGTTATCAAAGAGACGTGTCTCAAATACGTTCACGAAAGCGGAGTACGGGTGTATATGCTCCCCATGGATGGCTACTCCACGGCGGTCGCGCAGTTTACGGCGAAATTCGGATCGCAGGACAACGCATTCTCGCTGAATGGCAGCGGGCTTCATAAGGTTCCCGACGGCACGGCTCACTATCTCGAGCACAAGCTGTTCGAAAGCGAAGAAAAGGACGCATTCAGACTGTTCGCACAGACGGGGGCTTCCTGCAACGCGGGCACGAGCTTTGACTACACGCAGTACTATTTCAGCTGTACGGACAGCTTTAAAGAAAATCTGGAGATACTTCTCGGTTTTGTGCAAGACCCATATTTCACTCCCGAGAACGTCGAAAAGGAGCGCGGCATTATCGGACAAGAGATCACGATGTACCGCGACAGTCCGGGCTGGAGAGTGTTCACGAATCTGCTAGAGGGCTTGTACAGCGTTAATCCCGTGCGCAACGACATCGCCGGCACGGTCGAGACCATTGCCGAGATCACAGAGAAAACGCTCTACGACTGCTATAACGCTTATTATAACCCCGCGAATATGTATCTGTGCGTTGCGGGAAATTTCGACCCCAGCGAGGTCATCGCGGTGTGCGAGGACAAGCTGCAAAAACGCGAGCCGCTCGACGTGCGCACCGCCGCTTTTGACGAGCCGCTTACCGTAAACAAGCGCCGTATGGAGCTTACGATGCCCGTCTCAAAGCCGATATTCGAGATAGGATTTAAGCGTCCCGCGCTTTCGGGACAGGCACAGATAGACGAATATATCCACTTCAATATACTGTTCGATATGATCTTCGGCAGCGTTTCGGATTTTTTCGGACGAATGAGAGACAGCGGGCTTATAAACGAGCAGTTCTCCGACGGCGTTTTCAACGGTCGCGGTTTCTGCATACCATTCCTGCGCGGTGAGAGCAACGATCCCGACGCCGTACTTGCCGAGATACAGCGCGAGCTGAGGGCGTTCAAGACCGTTCCGCCGCCGCGTGAGGAATTCGAGCGTATAAAGCGCGCGACTTACGGCTCACTTGTACGCGACTTCACGAGCGCGGACGCGGTCGCGAGCACGCTGTCCGAGGCGGCGCTGAGAGACAGCTCGCCGTTCGCGACGATAGATACCGCCGCAAAGGCGGAATACGAAAAAATGCTGGAGCTGCTGCTCGGGCTTGACGAGGAAAATGTGTGCATTTCAATTGTAAAAGGAGACAGATAAAATGACATCGGTGCTTTTGACAGCGCAGCAGGCGCTGACCGAAATGGAGGTCGAATTCCCAAATCTTTTCGGAGGTATGGCAATAAACTATTACCGAGGGTTTAAGTTATTCGGCATAAATATATACTGGTACGGCGTGCTTATCGTGATAGGCGTTGTTCTTGCGTATCTGTATGCTATGCGCCGCGCGACAAAAGATTTCGGACTGGTTAAGGAAAGGGTTTTCGACGTGGTATTCGCGGCGATAATCGGTGGATTTACGTGTGCTAGGATTTACTTCTGCGTATTTACGGAGCTGAAAAATCCCGGAACGTACACCTCCGTTATAGAGGTTTTTACGAAAATACGCGACGGCGGTCTGGCTATCTACGGCGGAGTTATCGGAGCGTTTCTTGTGGGATTTGTGTTCTGCAAGCTGCGTAAGGTCAACTTCTTTGCAATGGCGGACTTGGCGTCCCTCGGATTTCTTATCGGTCAGACGATAGGGCGCTGGGGAAACTTCATCAATCAGGAGGCTTACGGCGAAGTCTGTTCGCCCGACTGGGTATTTGGCATGAGCGGCTCAAAGATCGCGACCGAGGTCGAGGCGGGAGCGCTCGTTCACCCGTGCTTTCTGTACGAGAGTGTCTGGTGTCTTGTCGGGTTTGTGCTGCTGCATTTTTACAGCAAAAAGCTCCGCACCTTCGACGGTGAGATCACGCTGATGTATGTCGCGTGGTACGGTCTCGGAAGGTTCTTCATTGAGGGTCTGCGCACCGACAGCCTGTACGCGGGAAGTCTGCGTATATCACAGATAGTCGCGGGAGCTTCGTTTGTCGCGGGACTTATTCTGTTTATAATTTTTAAGGTCGTCACGGCAAAAAAGGAAATACCGCTTTATGTGAATTCGGACGCGTCAAAGGAGCTTATTGAGCATGACCGTACCATTGAGGAAGAAAAAAAGCGTAAAAAACTCGCCAAAAAGGAAAAAGCCGCGCCGAGCATTCTCGGTGAGGGTGTGAAATTGGACGACAGTACCGATAGCCTGCTTACGGCTGACAAGGAAGATGGAACTGCGGAAGAGGCTCCCAAGGTATCCGATGAACCCGTTATCCCTGAAGAAAATAACGAAATCGACAACAAGGAGGAATAATTATGAGTGCAAATATAATTGACGGAAAGGCGATATCCGCCGCGGTAAAGGAACAGGTGCGCGACGAGATAGCGCGCGACAAGCTTACGGTTGGGCTTGCGGTGGTGATAGTCGGAGACGACCCCGCAAGCCGCGTGTACGTCAATAACAAGAAAAAGGCATGTGAATTCTGCGGTATCAAGAGCTACGAGTACGCACTCCCCGCCGAGACTACGCAGGAGGAGCTGCTGGAGCTTGTCGATACGCTGAACGCGGATAAGAACGTCAACGGCATACTTGTTCAGCTGCCGCTGCCCAAACACCTTGACGAAAAGGCAGTCATTGAGCGCATTTCGCCGGACAAGGACGTTGACGCGTTCCACGAAAGCAACGTCGGCCGCATTATGATCGGCAATTACAGCTTTCTCCCCTGCACCCCCGCGGGATGTATGGAACTCATCCACAGCACGGGTGTTGAAGTCGCAGGCAAGGAGTGCGTAGTAATAGGCCGCTCGAACATCGTAGGCAAGCCCATGGCTATGCTTCTGCTCCACGAAAACGGCACGGTGACAGTCTGCCACAGCAAAACGCATAATCTCGCCGAGGTCTGCCGCAGAGCGGATATTTTGATTGCGGCGGTGGGGCGACCGAATTTTGTCACCGCCGATATGGTAAAGCCGGGCGCGGTCGTTATCGACGTGGGTATTAACCGTCTCGACAACGGCAAGCTTTGCGGCGACGTAAAGTTCGACGAGGTGAGTGAGATTGCGGGGTGGATTACTCCCGTACCGGGCGGCGTGGGTCCCATGACGATCGCTATGCTTATCCGTAACACCGTCACGGCGGCGAGAATACAGAAATGAAGAACGCAAAGGGTTTTTTAAAGAGCGCGATAATACTCACAGCAGCGCTTGTACTTATTTGTATATGTATGCCCGAATGGGGAGTCATGCAAATAGTTATTGTGCTGCTGGTCTCGCTTTTGACAGGACTGCAGTGGTTTTTGTTTTTCTACATAAAGAATATAAAATAATATAAATTAGATTAGCGCAGCAGTTATCAAATGTTGGCAATTGCTAATTTGACTTGTCTCCAAACGCCGACGAGGATCAAGTTATTTAAAAGAATTTTAAAATTCCGATACCGCATGCTTACTTCCCTTCGGACGCTTTTTAAAATTCATGCGACTCGCTGGATTGACTATTGTCGTTCGCTCCAAAATTTCACCCCATAACGTCGCTGATATAAATTCTAATTTACAAAAACAAAGAGGCAAGATTACTCTCGCCCCTTTGAATTTTATAGCCCAAAGCTAACGGAAAGCGCGTCGTTTACCTGCTGCATGGAGCTGCTGTCAAGCTCCCCCATGCGTTCTTTCAAGCGCCTTTTATCCAATGTACGAACCTGCTCCAAAAGTACGACCGAGTCCTTAGCCAAGCCACAGGACGACGCTGCCACGGATATATGTGTCGGGAGCTGGGATTTTTCCTTTTTACTCGTGATCGCCGCCGCGATGACCGTCGGCGAATGCTTGTTTCCTACGTCGTTCTGAACTATCAGCACGGGGCGTATTCCGCCCTGCTCCGAGCCTACCACGGGACTCAGATCGGCGTAATATATCTCACCGCGTTTAACTAACATTAAAACCATTCCTTTCATTATTATCGGCAGATTTGCTTGTCTGCACTTCCCTGTCGAGAATATTATTGACGCTGATTTTTCGATTATTCAATAATTTTCCGACATTATATTTTATTCCGAGCGACATTAAATTGTTATCGGAGAACGGAGTTTTTATGTTTACATGGGACAAACTGCTCTGCGCCAAACGAGAGCGTGAACATACGGTACAGAACCCCGACGACTTCCGCACAGAGTTCCGAAAAGACTACCACCGTATAATCGGCAGTGCATCATTTCGTAGACTTCAGGACAAGGCGCAGGTATATCCGCTCAAACGCGGTGATTTTGTAAGAACACGCCTTACTCACTCGTTGGAGGTTAGCTCGTTTGCTGGCTCGCTCGGTGACACTATCTTCCGTCGGCTGATCGATGAAAATACCGAGGGCATAAACGAGAGCGTCCGCGAAAACTGCTGCGATATTCTGGAGTGTGCGGGACTGGTACACGATATCGGAAATCCTCCGTTCGGGCACTTTGGAGAGTTCTCCATTCGTCAATGGTTTGAGGATAACCTGTCAAAGCTGACGTTCAATGGCAAGCCTGTGACTGAACTGCTAAACAAACAGATGAAATCGGATTTTCTCAACTTCGAGGGCAATGCGCAGGCGCTGCGTGTTCTGACGCGGCTGCACTGCCTAATGGATATGGACACGGGAATGAACCTCACTTACGCGCTGCTGAACACGATAGTCAAGTATCCGGTAAGCTCTACGGGTATCGACAAAAAGAGCGGAGATATACGGACTAAAAAAATGGGTTACTATCTTTCGGAGGAAGAGCTTTTCCGAGATATAACCTCGTGTACCGGAGTTAGAGACCGCCGATATCCGCTAACGTTTATACTTGAGAGCGCAGACGATATCGCCTATAAAACCGCCGATATCGAGGACGCATCGGTAAAGGGATTGCTCGACTATCACCGTATACTCGACGAGCTGCGCAGCGACCGCTATCGTGAAAAATGCATATCTTCCAAGGCGCTTGAAATGCTTGAGAAAGCTGCCGCTGAGCTTGAAAAATCGTTTGAATCAGCTAAAAGCTTCAATATGCGTGACCCGCAGCTTAAAGCTGTTCAGCGGTGGATCGTAAAATTGCAGAATATGTTGATCTATGCGGCGTCGGATGCGTTCTGCGACAACTACGCGGCTATTATGAACGGAGAGTTCAAAAGCGAACTGTTGGCGGAAAGTCCCGCGGGAACGCTTGCGTTTGCACTCGGCGATATCGCGTACCGTTATGCGTTCCGCTCCCCGTCTATCGTTATGAGCGAATTGTCGGAAAGCTCTATGATGACGTTTCTGCTGGACAAGATCGTCCGGGCGGCGCTTAGATTTGAAACTGAAGAAAAATGCATTTTCGACCGTGATCTTACCGAGGTGCTGTCGGAAAATTATCTTGAAATATGCAAGCGCGCGTGTGAGGGCAAGTCGGACTCGGAGCAATGCTACCGCCGTCTGCTGTTCGCTACGGACTGCGTGTGCGGAATGACGGACAGCTACGCGGAGGAATTTTACCGTATCTTAAGCGGAAATAAGGGGTGACGATATGTACAAGGTATTTCTTGCCGAAGACGACGACGGCATTGCCAACGCGATAATAAAGCGGCTCTCCGAGTGGGAATTCGAGGTAAAGCGCGTGGATAACTACCGTGATGTTATCGGAGAATTCAAGGCGTTCGATCCGCATATCGTACTGCTTGACATTTCACTGCCGTTTTATAACGGATTTCACTGGTGCAGCGAGATACGGCAGATAAGCAAATGCCCCGTTGTGTTTATCTCGTCCGCGTCGGATAATCTGAATATCGTCACGGCTATGAATATGGGCGGCGACGACTTTATCGCAAAGCCGTTCGATCTCAGTGTAATGGTCGCAAAGGTGCAGGCTATACTGAGGCGGAGCTACGATTTCGCGGAGAATATCGGAGTTATCACGCATAAGGGCGCGGTATTGAACACCGCCGACGCAACGCTGAAATTTAACGGTGAGAAGATCGATCTCACTAAAAACGAATACCGTATTATGGAAACGCTGCTCGAAAACAAGGGCAAAGTCGTGAGCCGCGAACGCCTTATGAACAAGCTATGGGAGACTGACAGCTACGTCGACGAAAACACCCTCTCGGTGAACATCGCGCGGCTGCGGAAAAAACTGGAGCAGGCCGGGCTGCACGATTTCATCACCACAAAGGTCGGAATGGGCTATATCGTTTAAAGGAGAACGCAATGAATTTGATACTGCTACATGGTCTCGGACAGAGATCGGCCGCGTGGGATAAGACCATAGAGCACCTGCCCGAGAATATCTCTCCCGCTTATCCCGATCTTTCAAAGCTTGCCAGAGGCGATTATAATAAGCTTTATTCGGCTTTTTGCGGTTACTGCGACGGCTTTGATATGCCGCTCGACCTGTGCGGACTGTCGCTCGGCGCCGTGCTGGCACTTAATTACGCCGTTGACTTCCCCGAAAAGGTGCGCTCTGTAATATTGGTAGCCGGACAGTATAAGGTTGCAAAAGCGCTTATGAAACTTCAAGGGTTGATATTCCGCCTTATGCCTGAAAAAACTTTTTTGGATATGGGCTTCGATAAATCAGACTTTATCGCGCTGAACGGATCAATGGCGGGCCTGGACTTCACCGGCAAAATGAAGAACATTACCGCGAATGTTCTTGTCGCCGTTGGAGAGCGCGACAAGCCCAACGCAAGGGCAGCGAACGAGATATCGGAACTGTTGGACTGTCCGTTGGAAATAGTTCCGAATTCGGGTCACGAGGTCAATATTGATAACCCAAAGTTGCTCGCAGAGATGATCGCGGCATTTTATGAGAGGTTAGGGCTTATCTAGGTCAACGTTGGCGGGATTGTCGAGCAGCTTTCCGTCACGAGCAAATCGCGAGCCGTGACACGGACAATCCCACGAACGCTCGTCGATGTTCCATTTCAATGCGCACCCGAGATGCGGACAGCGCGGAACCGTAGGCGTGAGCAGGTTTTTAGCAGCGCTCAGCCCGTTTATCAAGAGCTGTTTTTTCAGTATGCTGCGGCTGGGACTGAACACCTCGGCGCAGGGATTATTCCTGCCGAGAATTTTGTCGCGGAGTATCTCCGCGGCAGCCATGGAGCTTGTCAGTCCCCATTTGTTGAAGCCCGTCGCTGTGTACATATTCGGAGTAAGCGCGGAATAGTTGCCGATATACGGTATGCCGTCGAGCGAAATGCAATCCTGTGCGCTCCACAAGTACTGTACCTCCGCGTCGGGATAGGAGCTTTTTGCAAAGTCCTGTAACTCTTGACGGCGGCAGGGCTCTCCCGTTTTATGCGCTTCGCCGCCGATAAGAAGAAAATCTCCGCAGTTTCTGAACGAGTAGCCGAAAGTATTCTCGTCCATATATATCCCGTGCAGCTCGGGCGCATTTTTCAGCGCGATAACATCAGAACGGCTCTGATACAGCTTGAGAAAGTAGCTCCCATGAGTGTTGATGAATGGGAAATGAGTGGTTATTACTATTTTGTCGGCGGTAATACGCGCACGCTTTGAGAGTGCGGTTGTGCCGCTGATCTCTATAATATGTGTGTGTTCGAAAATGCGGACGTTATCGGACATCTCGCTGACGATTCCGCGCAAGAATTTCAACGGGTTGAATACCGCCTGATTTTTAAAGCGCACCGCCCCGACAGTCGGAAACGGCAGTTCTGTGACCTCGCAAACGTTCGCCGAAAAGCCTATCCTCACAAGCGCCTTGACCTCGTTCTCAAGCAATCCGCGATCCGTACGCGAATAGATATAGCTGTCGGTTTTTTGGAAGCCGCAGTCAATTTTTTGACACAGCTCTGCAAAGCGCTTCAGCGCGTTTTGGTTTGCCTCAAGATACATTTTCGCTTTCTCCGCGCCATATTCGCGGAGAATTTTTTGGTAGATCAGCCCGTGCTGAAACGTAAGCTTTGCGGTCGTCCTGCCCGTTGTTCCCGAACATATTCGCTTGCGCTCCGCTACAATACATGACACGCCGCTCTTTTGCAGCTCGTATGCCGTCAGCAGCCCCGCGATACCGCCGCCGATTATCAGCACATCGGTTTTTAAATTGCCCCTCGCCGCAGAAAATTCGGGCATATCTACCGTCTCCCAGACAGATAAATTCTCCATTTTTTCACCTCGTTTTAACGTTATTTCTTACTATTATTTCCCGATAAACACGAAAAAAACGCGGATAATTCGCGATTTTTTTCGTAAAATATTTTTAAAGAATTTGAGGTGAAAAAATGTATTTGACGGTGGTGGTCGGCGAAAGCAATGCCGACAAATTTCTCGGGGATCGTCCCATTATCAGAGCATCAGGTTTTACCGCGGTAGACTGCGAGTTCGCGGGGGTAATTGCCGGAAAAGGCGCGGAGCTTGAGGTGAAGTCCGCACTCGGAGTTATTGTGGACGGCGAGACCTTCCACCAAAAAATACCGCGCGGGATACAGCTTATAACCTGCGGGATAAGCTCCAAGAACACTGTGTCTATAACGTCGCGCACCGCCAATAAGCTCACGCTGTCGCTAAATCGCGGCATACGCACCATATCGGGGGTATGCGAGCCGCTCGAGCAGCCCGTGGACGTATCCGAGGACGCAGACGAGTTTGACGTTATGGCAGCGTTCGCAGCGATAGTGCTATCGGGCTTATAACACATATCCGAACACGTCCGCACGCTTATTACAGTCTGCCTATCCGTATACGGCATAAGTAACTCGGACAAATATTTTTTTACCGACCAATACTCTTAGGTCATGCTGCCGTGATCTCAACAGAAAATCCTTATTATCGCTTAAAGTATGAGCAGATTTCCATGCGCATACATCTGCAAAATTTACATTTTTACGGAGCTGGCATATGGATAAGAATAGAATGATGATTCGGGCAGCGAAAGAATTCGCCGCCCATTTTCATGTCAAAAAAGAAAATTTTTACAAAATGTAAATCAGCTATTGACATTTTTAAGCATATAATGTATAATGAAAGTAATGACTTCCACACAGTTATTACCGTAAATAAATTTACCGCATTCAGCGCAAGACACCCTGACTAATGCCCTGCGCTTTTTATAATACGAATGCAACAAAACATGATTTAAGAAAGGAATATTTTTATGAGTAAAAGCATTAAGGTAAACGTTGGTTTTCGCGTTGCGGCGACGCTTGCGTCGATGCTTCTTTTTAGCGTTATGACTACCGTAAATATAATCCGTATTGACAAAACACAGACAACAAACACACAGACTAATTCCCTGCTTGCCAAGGCCCGTACCGCCGAGACAGCACATTACAAGTGGTCGGCGAATCTCAGTAACGCTTTGTACGCAGATACAGAATTTACGGGAAGCATGGATCCGACGACCTGCGTTCTCGGACAATGGCTGTACGGCGAAGCGGGTACCGATGACGCGGAGGTGCTCAAACTGCGCGGTGATCTTGAAGCGCTTCACAAAGAGCTTCACGGTTCGGCTTCGCAGGTACTCGAACAGTACACGAGCAGTCCCACAGATGCGCAGCAGTATTATCAGACCACCATTCAAGGCAACCTCACAACGCTTGTCGGAATACTCGATAAGGTCATAGAGCGCGGAGAAACGCTCAGAACCGAGAGCGAGGAGGCGACCGAAAGGACAATCAGCATTATGCATATCACCACATTGGTATGTATGGCTCTGGCATTGGCGTGCCTTGTCTCGCTTATCATGTACGTTATCAGGCGTGTTGTCCAACCGATCATCAATATCACGAACAGCAGTAAGGTGCTGCAAAACGGACAGCTCGCGTTGGATATCAAGTACCGTTCCGGAGATGAGGTCGGCGATCTGGTGGAAACGCTTAGAACCTCCACACAGCAGATATACAGCTATGTTTCGGACATCAACAATATCATGAGCGAGTTTTCAAACGGCAACTTTAACATAAGCACAAGCGCAGATTACATCGGCGATTTCAGATCTATACAGACCTCTATCGAGAGCTTTACTGAAACGATGTCGGCGGCACTCGGACAGATTGCAAACGCGGAGCACCGTATTTCAGAAAACGCGGAGCAGCTCTCAAACAGCTCCCAATCGGTAGCGCAGGGCGCGACCGAGCAGGCAAGTTCTACCGAGGAGCTTTACGCGGCTCTTGATGAGTTGTACAAGAGCGCACGCGATAACGTAAAGACCGCGGACGAAGCCAAGGAGCACGCGCGCCTGACGGGCGAGCAGGTCTCCCAAAGCAGCGAACAAATGAAGCAGATGATGGACGCTATGACCGACGTAAGCAGCTCCTCCGAGCAGATTGGACAGATTATCGCGACTATTGAGAATATCGCGTTCCAGACTAACATTCTCGCGCTCAACGCGGCAATTGAAGCTGCAAGAGCGGGCGAAGCGGGTAAGGGCTTTGCGGTAGTTGCGGACGAGGTACGCAGTCTCGCAATGCAGACCAACAAGGCGTCAAACGCGACCAAGGATCTTATCGAGAGCTGTATCAGCGCCGCAAGCAGAGGAAACGATATTGTAAACGGCGTTTCGGAAACGCTTGGCAAGACCATGGAGCTTGTTACCCGTTCAAACGACAATATAAATATGATCGCCGACGCGGTTCGCGACGAGGCGGAAGCTATCACGCAGATAAACCAGGGTATCGGTCAAATCGCCGCTGTAACGCAGACCAACTCCGCAAGCAGCGAGGAAGCTGCCGCAGTAAGCGCGGAGCTGTTTGCTCAGGCGCGGCTGCTTCAGGAGCAAACCAAGAAGTTCACGCTCAGAAGCTCGCACAGATAACATAATTATAAAATTACACTTGTAAATTATTAAAACGGCTTTCCGATTTTCGAAAAGCCGTTTTGTCATAAAATTCTTCCGTTCTCAACGCAATAACGGGATCTTTCTTCGCTGACATTATTGATGGTACAAGTCCGACAATCATAGTAAGCACAACGCATATTGCCACGAGAACAGTTCCCGCGGCATCGAGCGGCTTCTCGAACAGGTGTGGAGCAATATTATATATATATTATAGACAATGCGGTAAAACACTCGCCGCAGGGATGCATTATCCGCGTGAATATAACGAATACGGAGGATACGGTTTTGGTGTGTGTCGCCGATAACGTCAAGGGGATGTCGGAGGAAGTTTTGCGGCATATTTTCGAGAAATTCTATCAGGGCGACAGCTCCCGAAAAGCCGAGGGGAACGGCTTGGGGCTTGCTCTCGTGAAACGTATCGTCGATCTGTGCAAACGACAGTATGCACAAGTCTATTTAACTTTCAGCCCGTGAAAGCAAGCAAATAAAACAGACCGATACTACGCCTTTTCTTCAACAAGGCTGCTTATCCATACGCCCTTTTTCACGAGTATATATCCGACTGTGACCTTAATGAAGTCCAAAGCCTGAACTATCGCGAAGATCGACATTATCGGAAGCGTTGTAAATGTACAGAGCAAATACGCTGCTGGCACTGATACCACCCAAGAGAACACGCTGTCGAATAAGAACGTTACCAGCGTTTTTCCTCCGCTGCGAAGGGTGAAGTACAGCGCGTTGAGAAATCCTTGCAGCGGGAAAAACAGTGATGTTATCACAATGAACCAGGTAGCGTAATTTCTTACCTCGACAGTGGTCTCATAGCAGTTCGGGAATATGCCCGATATCGAAATAAGTATCGCCGTCAATATGACCGAGACCCCTCCCGTAAACCACATAAGCCTGAACGCTTCTTCTTTCGCGTCTTTATAGCGTCCCGCTCCGAGGGTCTGCCCGACGAGTATCCCGACCGCGTTGCCGAGGGCTATGAATACGACGTTGAGCATATTACACAGCGCGTTCGAGATGTTCATTCCCGCGACGATATCCAATCCGCGCCGCGAGTAACACTGCGTGAGCACGGCAATGCCGCCTGCCCAGAGAAACTCATTAAAGAAGATCGGCAAGCTTTTTTTAACGATCTTTATTGTCGCGTCCTTCGGCACCAGCAGGGTCTTGTACAGCCCGATAAGGAAATCGTGTTTTTTTCTTGCTGCAAACGCCCACAACACAACGATCAGCATCTCGGCAAATCTTGACATGATCGTCGCGATAGCCGCACCCTGTACCCCCAGCTGCGGAAAGCCGAATTTTCCGTATATAAGCAGATAATTAAACGCGATATCCACAAAAACGGACGCTACTCCCGCCGCCATAGGCTTCAGCGACGCACCCGTTTCGCGCAGACTTCCCGCGTATATCTGCGTGATTACGAACGGAGGAAGTCCCCAGAGCATTACCGAAAGATAACTCTTTGCGAGCGACATTGTAAGAACAGGATCAATATCGCTGCTTTCGCCCTTTAAATACAGATCGATAAGGAATTCGCCGCCGAAAATCAGCGCCGCCAACCCAGCAAGCAGAACGCCAGCGCCTATCCAGTGCTTTACACGCACCGTGCCGCGAAAACCCTCGGTGTTCTTCTGCCCGAAGTATTGTGCGCCGTATATCCCCGGACCCGACATTCCCCCGAATATCGCCAGATTGAACACGAATATCAGCTGTCCGACAATCGAGACCGCCGTAAACGCCTCCGTTCCGAGACTTCCAACCATTATATTGTCCACCAAACCCACCGCGTTTGTGATGCCGTTCTGTATCATCATGGGCACCGCCAGCGTCAGTGCGCGTTTAAATATTTGTCTGACCTTCATTGACTTGTTTCCTCCATGCAGTGCCCGTTTCTCGTGCGGCACAGTTTAATTATTATACCACAAAGTAAGCCGTTTGTCAACCAATCAAAAAGAAAAAACTGCGCAGGCATATACGCAGTACTTCATATGACACACTTCGGTTTGAAGCGTGCTTATCGGCATAACACCGTTTGTTTGCGGTCATGCTCCGTTCCATATCGGGCAAACGGCGGCGGGATTGAGTGCGGCAGCGCAAAGCGCGGGTCTCCGGCAGAACGTCAAAGAGCGGCGCAAAGCGTATCCGCATGGTATCCTCCCTCCGACAGGGCTTGAGGGATATTGCGCAGCGGCTTGACTCGGCGATTCGCCGCCGAGCCGTCCGGCACGCGCACGGAACGGAGCAATCATTGATCTGAGTGAATGGACGAGCCATTCTTCCATGCTGCTTCTGAGGCAGGAGGGAGTCGAACCCATATGCGTAGTTGAGTTGCCTCAACTGCATTTCCGTGTGTTGGTACGATAACGATACGCTGACCTATCGGCGCGCAGTCTGCCGTCCTTTGCCGTGCGACTCGGAAAACGGCTCCGTACATCTTGATTATAGCATATTTTTTTCAAAACGTCAAGCGTTATAAATTTAAATTATTCAGCTACTATGTTCCACGCATTCCTCGGGGATATTCTCGATAATGCAGTTTCTGCCGTGCGTCTTTCCGTAATACAGCTTATTGTCCGCGGAGTTTACAAGCGCGTCGACGGTGCCGCCAATATACTCCGATATGCCGAACGTCATAGTCACGGAGAGCTTCATATCCTCGTATTCACAGCGGTACTCACGAATATTTTCCATAATGCATTGCAGTGTTCCGACTGCATCATCATACGGTACTGCAAAGATCATCAGGAACTCCTCGCCGCCCCAGCGGGATACAAAACCCTTATCGCCAACTCCGTCATACAGATGCCGCGCCACATCCTTCAGAACCTCATCTCCGCAGGCGTGACCGTAGTTGTCGTTAAAGCGCTTGAAAAAGTCAATATCTCCGATAGCCGCAACAAACGGAGCGCCGTCCTCCTCGGCTTTTACACGCATATCGTTCATCTTGATATTGCAGGCGCGGCGATTGTACAGCCCCGTCAGCGGGTCGTTGGATATCAAACTTCTTAGCGCCTGTTGCAGCTTTTCGGCACTTCTGCCCATATCTCCTATCTCATCACCGCGCGTTACCAGTTTTTTCTCGGCAACGCACTCGGTATCGCCCATTGAAATCTTTTTCAGAAACTCGGCAGCCGACAACAGCGAGCCCACCATTCCCCTCGCCACGAGTACGCTGATAAATGCCGCAGCCAGCGCCGCGAGCCATGACAGCACAAGCGACCCGACAACCGCGCTTGTAATGTTGCTCATAACCGTTTCGCGGCTTTTCCCCGCGAATACCATTCCCGTAACCTTTCCGCCCTCGGTAACGGGCATGTAAAATCCGAAAAACGGCACGCCGTTTACGTCAACGTTGTCGGAGAAAAATTCCTCTCCGCCGCCCAATACCGTATCGACGACCTCCGCCGCCGCTCTGGTTCCGACCGCACGAGAGCCGTCGGGATTGGTCGTGGTGGTTATTTTTCTTTCATTACCCTCAAACACCGTTATGTAGATATTTGTCCTTTGGGTTATGCTGTCAAACATATCTTCATTATTGTCAAAATAATCGTAGCGTGATAACCGGTACTGCTCGCTGTGATTGAGAAGCTCAAACACGCTCACGCATACGCTCGACAACTCGTGCGATACCTCGTTGTAAATGCTCCGGTAGCTCGAATATCCGATAAACGCCGACATAAATATTGATAATATGATTATCGGCACGATAGCCATGATTACCATTCTTCCCGTCAGTTTAAGCCCTTTGCGTTTCATTATGCACCCTCTTTCGCGATATGCTGCTTACTTATATTATATAATAAATTTGTATTTATTGCAAGGGATTTTTATCAAATAACCCAATTTATGGACAAAAACGGATAAATATATCTATTTGTATAATCGGCACATTTTCAAGCTCCGCTTCTGAACTCCGCAGCAAGATCGCCGGACGAAACGACGCGACCCCGGCTTCCGAGCGATAGCAGTGTTTCTCGGTGATATTGCGCGCCGCACTTTTCGCCGTGCAGGGCTATCACCGATGTACGTTTGATTTGTTGCGAGTATAACGCCTCATTTTAAATTATTGTTACTGTTATATCAAAAATATGGAACAAACAGGTGTACTAAGAATATTTTAAGGATATTTTATTTGCTCCGATACCATTTCCGTGAAAACATCCAAACCTAAGCCACCACACTGTATTTTTTGTACAAAAAATCAAAAAGTGTTGACTTTCAATAAGAAATATTGTATAATATATTATAAGAATGATTGCATCAAGTTGTTTAGTTTATCCGACGCAGTGCGCGGCAGCATTACGTCATATTTATGAAGCCAGGGGAGATGTTCGGCTGTGTCAGTTTTGGAAAATATAGGTTGGAAAGACATATTCGGTGAGGCATGGCCTAAGATAATAGAATTCTGCCCCGACATCGGCGGCTTTCTGATAAGCCACAAAACGCGTCAGGTGTTTCTTGACGGCAATGCCCGCATGCTCGGCGGCATGGACGATGTACCCGATTACAACAAAATGCTCGCGTTCCTGAACAAGCTGCCGGAGCATTACGAAAACGGCACTCAGCTTTCCGTACAGATCGTTTCATACAATGACAATAATCTGACTGCGGGTATTCTTAAACGCAGTGAGAATATTCACGAGTGGCAGCGCAAGTCGATACTGCCCGTCTGTGAGAATTCACGGCTGATACTGGAAATATCGCAGAATACCGCGCCATCTCTGCTCGCGCTTATAGAGTTCGGTACAAAAAATCAGCACGAGCCGACGAAATATCAGATCTTCGACGCGCTTACGGCGATCATCAAATATGCTCCCAAAGGCACGCTCGTGTCCGTTCATTCGGCTAATCGTTTCTGGATGTATATACCGAACTTTATCGGAAAAGGCGTTGAGTATCTTGAGGAACTGAGCAGGATCGTAAGAGAGGAGAACGCCAAGGACTTCGCAAAGGACAGAAGAATACAGTTCTCCGCAGGTATCGGCGAGGACAACGCACCGCTTGCCAAGAGAATGAGCACCGCCGAGTTCGCGCTGTATGAGGCCGGATTGAACGGCATCGGCAACATCGTTGGCTACTCCGTCGAACAGTACGAAAGCAACAAGGACGAATATGAAAAGATGAGCCGCTTTTTACGGCTTATCAATGAAAATCTGTTTTTGTATCATTTTCAGCCAATTGTCAGTGCGCACAACGGAGAGATCGTCGCGTATGAGATGCTTATGCGAAGCGAAAGCAGCATAGGAATGTACCCGCTTGAAATACTTGACTGCGCGGAAAAAGCGCGTCGGCTCTACGATATCGAAAAGGCGACTATGAGAAACTCGCTTGACATTATCGGAAAGCATCAGGATATGCTGAAAAATCGTAAGCTGTTCGTAAATTCAATCACCGCGCATATGCTCACAGACGACGACTGGCATATGTTGGAGGAGGAATACGGTGAGCTTATGGAAAAAATGGTCATTGAGTTCACCGAGCAGACCGAGATCGACGACGCAAAGCTGGCGGCTATCCACGAGCGTCATGGTCGCCGTAACATAAAGCTCGCGGTCGACGACTACGGTACGGGCTACTCCAACACCTCCAACCTTATCCGCTACAACCCCGATTACGTCAAGATAGACCGCGCACTTATCGAGGGCATACATACCAAGCCGAAAATACGCAAACTGGTCTCGGGAATTATCGAGTTTATTCATGCCAACGGCTATCAGGCACTCGCGGAGGGCGTTGAGACATACGAGGAGCTTCAAACAATGATACAGCTCGGTGTCGACCTTATTCAAGGTTACTACACCTCCAAGCCCAAACCTGTTATGCTTCTGGAGATATCCGAGAATGTGATCCGCGACATCGAAAATATCAACCTCGAAAGCTCGGGCAGCATTTCCCGCATGTATCACCCCGCCGATGGCGAAACGGTCGATCTGTGCATGATAAAGGCGGACAATTATGATTCCGTATTCATTGAAACTCCGAACGTCACGCTTAAAGGAAGATCGGACATTCTGCTCGATATGCTGTTTGTCGTGAAGGATGGACTCAAAACTAAGATAATCCTCGACAACGTCCGCACCAAGACCAGCAAGGAAGCGCCCGCGCTAATGCTCGGCGTGAATTGCGAGGCTGAGATAGAGGCTGTCGGCAAAAACGAGCTCGACGGTAAGGGCATCTATGTTCCGCAGTCGTCCTCTATTAAGCTGACGGGCAGCGGGGAGATGAAAATCATCTCGAACAAAACCGACTGTTATGCTATCGGCGCGGACAGCAGAGAAACTCCCGGCAATATCGTGGTAGCCATGGTCGGCACTCTTTACATCGAGGCTAACGGAGACAGCGTTGTCGCGATTGGCGGCGGCAAAAACGACTGCTCCAATGTAATACGCTTTATCAGCGGCGACATCACGATCGCTTGCTCGGGAAGAAAATGCGTAGCGGCGGGCATTTCCGACGGAGGCAGCATTGTCGATATTGAGAACTGCAAGTTCTCTGTGACGATAAACGCGCCCGACTCGGTGGGAATAGGCTCGCTTAGCGGCACGGTCGATCTGCAAATGAAGAACTTCCTTATAGACATACGTCTGAGCGGCATCAACGCCGCCTGTATAGGCGCTCTTGAAGACGGTGCGGGCAGGATAATGCTGCGCAACGGCAATATAAGTTGTACAGCAAACGGGCGCACCATAAACTGCATAGGAACTCGCAAGGGCAATACAAACTGTTATGTTGCCAATTGCGCCGTAAAGATTTATTGTGAAGGCGGATCGGTAAGCGGCATCGGCGATTTGTACGGCGACGGAGAGGTCTGCATCGAGGAGACCGAAATGAACTTCACGTTCCTTGTCGGAGAGGGCTTAGCTTACGGAAGCCGCAACGGTCTTGTGCAAACAAAGCAGTGCATAGAACAGATTAACATCAACGGATAAAATACAAAGGGAGCAGTTCATCACCGCTCCCTTAATATTTGTTAATTGGTTTATCAGCCGAGGACTACCTCAACTGTATGCTCTCCGCCGTCAAACGCGGGGATAATGTTTCCGTCAACGGGCTTACCGTCAACTGTCATAGACTTGACGCCCGAGCAGACGTGATTCGGGTTGGATACGCTTACGTTGTACGTCGCGCCGCGGAACTGACGTGAAATCTTGAAGCCGTCCCACTCGTGAGGAATGGACGGATCGATCTGCAAGCCGTTGTATTGCGGCTTAACGCCGAGGATATACTGAGAGATCGCAACAAAGTTCCACGCCGCCGTACCCGTCAACCACGAGTTTTTAGCCTCGCCGTGACGCTTGCCGTCCTTACCCGCGATCATCTGCGCGTATACATACGGCTCTGTGCGGTGCAGGTCGCTCATCTCCTCGCGGAACGCGGGAGCTATCTTGCTGTAATACTCGAACGCTTTGTCGCCATGCCCTACGGCAGCCTCCGCGCAGATTATCCACGCGTTGTTGTGGCAGAACACGCCAGCATTTTCCTTGTAACCGCCCGGATATGTGGAAATCTCGCCGTACTCGATCTTATATGTTGTGAACGCCGGATTGTTCAACACCAGTCCGTGCTTGCTGTTAAGGTATTTGTCAACGCTTTCGAGGGTCTTGATGTCGCAGCCCTTGTCCTTGCCCAGACCCGCAAGAACACACCAGCCCTGAGGCTCAATGAATATCTTGCCCTCCTCGCACTCGTGAGAGCCGACCTTGTTGCCGTTGTGGTCGTAAGCGCGAAGGAACCACTCGCCGTCGTAGCCCTTTTCGATGGTAGCTGTACACATTTTCTCAATTTCCGCCTCTGCGCGCTTCGCTTCCTCCTCGTCGCCCTTGAGACGGCACATAGCCGCGTACTCCGGAGCGATAAAGCAGAACATACCCGCAATCATTACGGATTCCGCGTTCTGCGAATAGAACGGAGGATTCGGGAATATTTCCTTGTTGTTGTAGGTCTGGAAGCTCTCGCCGGGCTTATCGGAGAAGCAGGAAAGGTTCAGACAATCGTTCCAGTCAGCGCGGCCCGAAAGCGGCAGACCGTGCGGTCCAATCTTCGTGCAGACATGGTTGAACGCGCGCTTGCAGTGGTCGAGCATAGTATCCGCAAGCTCAGCCTTGTTCTCATAGGGAACCTTCTCATCGAGAATGGAAACGTCACCGGTTTCCTTCACATACTGTGCAACCGCAAGTATCATCCACAGCGGGTCGTCGTTAAAGTTCGAGCCGAGCTCGTGGTTGCCCATCTTGGTAAGCGGCTGATACTGGTGATACGCGCCGCCGTCCTCGAGCATAGTAGCCGCAAGATCAATAAGACGCTCTCGCGCACGCTCGGGTATCTGGTGAACAAAGCCCAACAGATCCTGATTGGAATCACGGAAGCCCATTCCTCTGCCGATACCGCTCTCGAAGTAGGAAGCGGAGCGCGACATATTGAACGTTACCATACACTGATACTGATTCCAGATGTTGACCATACGGTTGACCTTCTCGTCAGGCGAGTTGACCGTATACTGCGTGAGCAGCTTATCCCAGTAGTTCTTAAGGCTCTCAAACAGCTTGTCCGCTTTTTCGGGAGTATTGCAGAGGTCGATCATCTCAAGCGCCTTATTCTTGTTGATGACGTTTTTAAGTTCCTTTGTTCCGCCCACACCGTCAACAGTGTACGAAGCTATGATACCGTCATAATTGCCACTCTTGTCAAATTTCTCATCAACGGGCATTTCAACGTAACCGAGGCAAAATACCAACTCCTTGCTCTCGCCGGGAGCAAGCTCCAGCTCGATATAATGAGAAGCGATAGGCGACCAACCCTCCGCGACGGAGTTGTGGGGCTTGCCCTCAAATACCGCGTCGGGACGCTCAAAGCCGTTGTACAGTCCGAGGAAGCTCTCACGGTCGGTATCAAAACCATGAACGGGAACGTTTACGGTATAGAACGCAAAGTGATCGCGGCGCTCTTTGTATTCGGTCTTGTGATAGATCGTCGATCCGACTATCTCGACCTCGCCCGTATTGAAGTTTCTCTGGAAATTTGTGGTATCGTCGTTTGCATCCCACAAGCACCACTCGAGAAAGCTCGTGAGCTTGAGCGACTTTTTGTCGCTGCTCTCGTTGGTGATAGTGACCTTCTGAACTTCGCCGTTAAAGTCCTGCGGAACGAAGAACTTGACCGTTGCCTTAACGCCGTTCTTCTTGCCGGTGATGATCGTATAACCAAGACCGTGACGGCACTCGTACTCGTCAAGCTCGGTCTTTACGGGCGACCAGCCGGGATTCCACACGGTATCGCCGTCCTTGAGGTAGAAGTATCTTCCGCCCATATCAACGGGAACGTTGTTGTAACGGTAACGTGTAATCCTGCGCAGACGCGCGTCCTTGTAGAAGCTGTATCCTCCCGCCGTATTGGAGATCAGCGAGAAGAAACCCTGAGTTCCGAGGTAGTTTATCCACGGATAGGGAGTGCGCGGAGACGTGATAACGTACTCCTTTGACTTGTCGTCAAAATGACCAAATTTCATAAGAAAGACCGTCCTTTCGGTAATAATTGTTTTTACCTAATTTTAAGTATACAACAAATGGGCAAAAAATACAAGGGCTGAAAACGGTTACACGCCAAATATATATGTAACAAATTTTCATAACGTTTTATGTGAAAATTGACGAAAGCCGTGTGCTGAATCTGATTTATATGCCACTTTTGTACGTTTCAAAATATAATTAACGATGAGAACAAGTGCTGGAACATTTTTTGTAAGACCTCCTGACAAACCAAAAGCATTGTGAAAGAATGGTATGGAAAAAAGAGACAACAAAATTTTTACGAGCATCTTTGCACAACTGAGAAACCAGAAGAATGCGTGATTAAAATTAGCGAAAGCGACGAGGGCATTATGACACTTGACGGAAACCCGCCTAAATCGTATCACAATTTGGAGAAAGAAAATTACAGCTATAAGGGTTCTTGTACATGGACGGATATATACCCTAAAATATTTTGATACTACTGCTGATGGCAAAATTTATATTGAGGATTTTGCTAAAAATCACAATATAAATGACAAAAAAAATGTGGCAAGATGTTGTTATTGTGATATTTGAATTATCAACAGGTAAGTGTGCGGGAAGTTTTGATATTGACGATAGAAATGATTTGACACGTCAATATGAGAAATTTAAGGATGAGATACCACCAAGTATGTAGAATTTTAAGTATACATCAAATGCGCAAAAAATACAAGTGCTTAAAACGGTTATACGCAGAACATATATATTACAAATTTTCACAGCGTTTTATGTTGAAATTGACAAGGAAATCCGGCTCCCGATATACGGAAGCCAGAACACTTTTAAAAAGGTTTACGTCGACGCTCGCAGAATATTGTATATCTACTCCGGCTTTTCATTGCTCATGCCTTGGTTAATAGTCTCCGCAATTCGATATGGATTATAATTTTCAGATACCCGCAGCCTCGATGATCTTCTCGATCTCCGCGGCATAGTCGGGAAGTATCCCGCCGCCATCGATAACTACGTCGAGTATCGTATCCAGCGCGGCAGTGTTTATCTCCTCGCAGACGGTCTCGGGCATTATCCCGTTCTGACGGCAGTATTCGGCGGCGCTGCCGTTCTGCATACATTTCAGCACGGCGAGATGCGTCGGCGTGAGATCGTTCGCAAAGTCCTGCCATTCGGCGGGCAGCTCAGAAAAAACGGTATTCCGCTCGGCGGGCGCAATGAACCCGGGTTCTTCGGGCGACAGCTCGGCACAGTCGGCGACGCGATCCGAAAAATCATCGTCGGCTATCATCATGGACATTTCCTCGATCTCATCCTCACGCGGCGCGGCAATTTCCTCAACGATCAGCTTCTTTGCCAGCTCGTCCGACTGCTCACGGATAAGTCCGAGCTTAGAAATGTCTATCTCCACCTTTTCGCAGACATATTCGCTCCGCTCCTCGACCCTGCGCTTTGGTTTTTCGGGCGCGGATATCCCCTGCTGACGGCAATACTCCGCGACCGCAGACGGTATCAGCTTTTCAAACTGCTCGTCGGTCACCGCCGACATAAGCTTTTCGCGGTTTCGGAAATCGTTCTCCAGCATTGCGATATTCGGGATTATATATCGTTTGAATTTCGTGCGGCGGCGCAGCTCAGCCTCCACGCTTTTCAGCAGATAGCCGATAAAGCCCCTTGACGGAGAAAAGTCGAACACCTCCAACGACGGCTCGCCGCGCTTTATGCAGTAGCGTTCAACGGCGCTTATCCTTAGCTGACGAAAACCGTCCGTTCTCTCAAGATCGACCACCGCGCTGCGGAACGGTACCCACGAGTAATCCTTGCGCACCTTGCCGCACAACAGCTCCACCATATCGATACCGCGCTCCGTGAAGTATTCCGACAGCGCTTTCAGAGCCGCGCCACACGCTCCGTCAATGAGCGGACGGGTCTTGTCGGAAAGGAAAATGCTGCCCTTGATATTGTACGCGGAATACTCAGCGAGGTAGTCGAGTTTTCCGCTGTAATTCCCATTTTCAAACTCATCCACATAACGCGAGGAGCTTCCGGACGCGCCGAGATACTGCGCAACATCGGGATACAAGCTAGTAATATCGTTGTATACATAGAAATCCTTAAGCCAGCGCGGCATAATCTCATCAAGATATCCCGCGAAGGGTCTGCACCCCTCCCACAGTTCAAGCAGCTTCCCGAACGCCTCCGCGGCACTCGAAACGCCGATCTTATTCAGCAGCTCATAGCAGTACAGCAGTATATACGGTTTATCGATCTCGAGGTATTTTCCGCGCCTTACGTCGGTCCTCCACGTGAAATACGTCCGTAACTGCGAATTGGACATCGACATATATACCGGCTGCTGGAGTGCGCAAAAAACGCGGCGGTTGAAATCGTCCTCCACGTCTGCCATAAATAGTCCCTGCTTTACCAGCGTGACCTCAGCGCAGCGCCGTGTGATATAACGGTTATCGGAGATCTCCTCAAGACTGCGCATTTCCCCGATTTTATCCAGCATAAGCTCATCCTGCGGGCTCATATGCTCGGGGATATGTTCACGCGGATAGGCGGCTCTTATCGGTTCGCGGCTCGTAGGTCTGTTTTGTGGGTGGCTTGGCAATGAATTTCTGGGCGGTATCTTCTCGGATTTGTAATAGCCGTCCGGGCTTTTTCGCGTATCCTTTACTGCCTGCTTTATCCGATCCCGGATATCCCCGGGAACGAGCTTCGCCGCCTCGTCGACAACACTGTCAACGGTATTGTTCAGCATTTTTTCGATAGCTTTCCTGATCTCGTCAAGCGTTTTTCCGCCCGTGTCAATGAATTTCTTAAACTCATCGGACAATTGAATTCACCACCCGAAAACTTAATCTCCGTCAATATCCTTAAAAGTCATAAGCTCCTCCCAACTTTCGGGGAAGCCGAGGTCGTTTAATCTTACCGCGTTCGCGTTCTTTTTAAGCATACGCGAAATCGGTTTCACTATACGCTCATTCCAGTTTTTCTTGTCGTGATAAAGCTGTTTCATTACTATAATGTATCCGAAAACATCATCGGAAAGCTCGGGCTCGAAATCACGCGGAGTTTTCGGAAGTACGGGAAAACGGTTGCCGTAAAGCCTGTTGTAATGCGCGCAATAGTTGCGCAGCTCGTTCATGCAGAATATCCAGTTATCCAGCTCCGACGCAGAGCAGCCGTAGAAATCGTTCGCGAGCGCTTTCTTATCGGCACCGTGCATATCCTTGTAAAAAAACGCAAGAGTGCCGAAGCTGAACAGCTCCATAACTACCCAGAGCGGGAATTTTCCGCCGTGCTTGGAATTGTAATGCCTGACAAATTCACGCTCGTCATTGCACTCGATAAGATAATTCACGCGGGAAATAAATCCCTGATGATTATGCGAATGGTCAAAGCTTGACGGGTTGAGATATCCGGTCGCGCCGTATTTCAGCGCGTGGAAATTAGATACCGCCGCGCGCAGCGCGATCTCAATCTCCTCTAAAGCCGCGATAAGCACGCTGCGGAACTTTCTGTCCATTTCATATATCTGCATTACCTTTTCGAACGTCGTGCCTTCTTCGTATTTGCGTTTGCTGATTGAGAACGGCTCGAAGTAATTTGAAATGCGGTAATAATTTATGTATTTCAAAGTTTCGCGGGCTTTCTTCTCGTCCCCGATAGTGCAGCCGCGCTCCTTGAGCTTGGCTATCTGCTCGTTTATGGTAGATGGTATTTTAGCAGCCATAGCGCCCCCTATAATTTTTGTTTTATGTGCTCCCGACGAGCCTGCTCTCTTTTACCGCAAGCATATACTCCGTCATATTCTCGTCCTCTGTACGGTCATATGTGTAGCCGAAGCGCTTTGCGACAGTCTCCGCCAACTCGCGGAACAGCCCGCACGCCGTGAAAACCGACCGCCATATATGCCCGCTGTCGCCGTCGGAATAGGTAGCTGCGTATTGCTTATACATTTCCTCGGGGAGATACCTCTTGTAATTTTTGCCCATCTTCCCCGCCGACACCTTAAAATCATGCGTTACTCCGATATACCAGTCAGTCATTTGATTAAGCATATCGCGGACGTATTTGTTGTACATCTCCATAACGTACACCAATTCGCCGCGAGCCATACCCTTTGCAACGTTGTTCAGACACCACCAAAACTCGTTGCAGCAATCGCGGAACAGCTTTTCGGTCGGCGGCTTTACAAACCAGAAGTCCTCCCGCGGCTTTATCCCCGAGAGCTCTCCCGTCTTGTCAAGCAGCACTATGGCGGGCTCGCCGTCATCTATATACGGGTCGCTCGTTACGTTCAGATCTATGCGGTTGCCGTCCTCAAAGATCGTCAGAAAAACAAAGCTTCCGTCGTTTGCGGGAGGCATAAGCGTCGAAGTCTCGGGGGTCTGTATCACCGAGATCTTACCGAATTTCTCCTCCAGCCACGCCTTGTTATCCCAAAACGGCGCGACATCATCTACAAAATACACTATATCATAGTCCTGATAAATATCCTTTTTAACGTGAACGTCCGCCCTCGAACCGTTCATCATCACCGCGAGGACACGGTCGTCCTCATTAGCGGTCTGTATTATCAGGTCGAGCATTTCCTGCTCACTGCGGAATTTACTCATCGAACCAGAATACCTCCCGTTCATGCTTGCTCTCACGCGTCATAAGCGCGTTTATACTCCTGCGCGGATCGCTGCCGTTATAGCAGACGTTTACTATCTGCTCGATTATCGGAGTGTCGATATTATGCTCTTTCGCAAGCCTGAACGCCGTTTTGCTGTTGAGATAGCCCTCTACCGTACCGACCTGCTTTACTGCTTCGGCGGCGGGAGTACCCTGCCCGATAAGAAATCCGGCGCGGTAATTGCGCGAATGCTGCGAGGTGCAGGTGACTATCAGGTCGCCAATGCCCGCCATTCCCGTAAAGGTTTTCCAGTTCGCGCCGAGACCTACGCCAAGGCGGGTTATCTCGGTCATTCCGCGCGTCATAAGAGCCGCGACGGTATTGTCTCCGAGACCCATTCCACGCGCTATCCCGCAGCCGAGCGCTATCGGGTTTTTCAGCACGCCGCCAAGCTCGCAGCCCGCAACGTCGTCGTTGACGTAGATCCTGTAACACTCGTTGGAGAGCGTGTCCTGAATAAATTTCGAGGTTTTGGGGTCATAAGCCGCGCAAACCTCCGTCGTCGGAACGAAACGCGCTATCTCTTCCGCATGACAAGGACCAGTAATGACCGCAACGGGGTTCTCGGGCAGCTCCTCGCAAAGCAGCTCGGACAAGCGCTTTCCCGTCGACTCCTCCAAACCCTTAGATGCGTTTACCACTACCGTGCGCTTGTCGACGTATTCCCTGACGGAGCGCACAGCCTCGCGGTAAAACGCGGACGGTATGCACACCACCACAATATCCGCGTCAGAAACGCAGGTCGGATCGGTGGTAACACCCAAGTTATCGGGCAGCCTTACTCCCGGCAGCAGGCGCTTGTGTTCGCGCAGTGTGCGGAGCTGCTCCGCCTCCTCCTCAAATTTAGTCCAGGTCGTGACCTCGTGACCGTATTTGCTGTACAGTACTCCAAGAGCCGTGCCGTAACCGCAACCCAGAATAGTTATCTTTGCCATATAAAAACCCCCATTAACAATTGATAGCTTTATCGTCTGTTACTTAGCCTTTTCCCCGAGCTTCTTCTCGCTATGCGAAAGCAGCCGCTGAATATTCCCCTTATGCTTGACGACTATCAATCCGCCGCAGAACACCGCTATTATCGTATTCACAATAAATGCGGGGTCATGGTCGACAAAATACCCGAACAGCGGAACCGCGATACAGAAGCACACCGAAGCTGCGCAGCTGCCGAGCGAAACATATCTTGTTATCGCCACGAGAACTATAAATATGCCGAGCAGTATACAGGCGATCCGCCAGTCAAGCACGAATATAGCCGATATGGCCGCAAGTACTCCCTTACCGCCCTTAAAGCTGAAATACAGCGGAAAGCAATGCCCGACTATCGCCATAAACACCGCCATAAACTCCACCCATGTCATCTCCGAAGCCGAGTTCATGGTGTTCACGCCGCCGATGTACAGAAACGATAACCGCACTATCAGCACCGCTATCGCCGCCTTTGCCACGTCGCCGAGGAGGACTATCCCCGCCGCGCCCTTTCCGAGTACGCGCAAGGTGTTTGTAAGCCCCGCATTTCCGCTGCCCATGGTGCGGATATCCTTACCCGTCTTTATCCTAGCCACGATTATCGAGGTGTTTATACCCGCGAGAAGATACGGCACAACTAACATTATAATATAACACAACCAGATCATTCCGTGCTGTCCTTTCTGTTTTCCATCTTTTCGATTATCTGTCCGTTGAGCTTAATGCTTATATTCGGATTTTTACTGCGGAGCGCCGCGACTATCATCGCGGGGTTCTCGTCGGGACCTAACCCCAGACGCTCGATTTTTCCGCCGGGAAGTTCCAGCTCCAGTTTAAAGCCCCTGGGCTCAGCGGAAAGTATAGTATCGTACCGCAGAAGCTCTATGTGCCTGTTGCGGTGAAATAGCAGATACTCGTCGAGAAACCAGCGTTTTCCGATGTCGTGAACGCTTTCATACCGCGAAAGTATCTTCTCCTTATCGACCTCGGGAAGACTGTTCAGCCGCCGTACAAACCGCTTGCGCTCTATCACCAGTATACCTAGCGTCTGCCATATCGCAATACCGCACATTACGACCGTACAAATGACCGCAAATATAACGAGCGGAAATTTAACATATACTCCCGACAGCACAAAGGCGATAATGATAAGCACTGTGCTTATCCAGTCGCCGATAATAACGTGACGGAACGTTTTCCGATAGTCCTTGATTATTTTGCCCAGCGTGTCCATTACTCTCCTCTTTCGCGTATCGAGAGCTTTATCGGCGTTTTGTCAAGACCGAATGTCTCGCGTATCTGATTTTCGATATAACGCTGATAGGAATAATGAAACAGCTCTTTGTTATTGCAGAACACGACGAAATTCGGCGGGTTTGTGCTTGCCTGCGTTATATAGTATAGCTTTAGCCGCTTGCCCTTGTCGGAGGGCGGCTGAACGCGCGAAGTCGCATAGCTCAGCATATCGTTGAGCACTCCCGTGGAAATGCGGCGGCTGTGCTGCTCGCGGACAAGCTTTATCAGCTCGAACAGCTTATCGATCCGTTGACCCGTTTTCGCGGAAATAAACACGAACGGCGCGTAACTCATAAACGAGAAATCCGTCTGTAATTTCTTCGTGAACTCGGACATGGTCTTGTCCGTTTTATCCTCGACCGCGTCCCATTTGTTTACGGCGATAACGCACGCCTTGCCCTTGTCGTGAGCGTAGCCCGCGACCTTGCTGTCCTGCTCGGTGAAGCCGATCGTCGCGTCTATCATCACCACGCACACATCCGCTCTGTCCACCGCCATAAGCGCGCGCAAAACGCTGAAATGCTCAATATTCTCCGTTACCTTGGCTTTGCGGCGCATTCCCGCGGTGTCAATGAAGATATACTTGTCCTCGCCGCGGACGACCTCGCTGTCTACCGCGTCACGGGTCGTACCGGCGATATCGGAGACTATGGAACGCTCCTCGCCCGTAATAAGGTTGACGAGCGACGATTTGCCGACATTCGGCTTTCCGATAACGGCTACCTTTATAGCCTCCTCATCCTCGGGTTCGGTTTCCTCGGGGGGCATAAGCTTGAAAACCGCGTCGAGAAGATCGCCCGTGCCGTGCCCGTGTACCGCCGATACCGCTATGGGGTCGCCGAGACCCAGATTGTAGAACTCGTAAAACTCGGGCGGGGGTTCGCCTACGCTGTCGTCCTTATTTACAGCGAGGACCACGGGCTTGCCGCTCTTGGTGAGCATTGCCGCAACGTCCGAATCGTTCGCGGTAACGCCCGTTGTGAGGTCGGTCACAAAGATAATACAATCCGCCGACTCTATGGCGAGCATAGCCTGCTCGCGCATCTGAGCGAGGATTACGTCGTCGGTCTTGGGCTCGATACCGCCCGTGTCGATCAGCATAAACTCGCGGTTCAGCCATTCACAGCGGCTGTAAATTCTGTCGCGTGTAACGCCCGGGGTATCGTCCACGATAGACAAGCGCTTGCCGACCAGCTTATTGAAAAGCGTGGACTTCCCCACGTTGGGTCGTCCTACAATCGCTACTAACTGCATTTTGATTTCCTTTCTTCTGTACATAAATACTCATATTATAGTATAACACATATCGGAAAAAATTTCAAGCATTTTGGAAATAAAATGTATTTCGTTCGTTGTGCAAGAAAATGCGGTATCGGACAAAAACACCCGACACCGCGATCTTATTTACTTTCCCAAAGCAGCACCGAGTTTTCCATGACCTCGGCAAGCTCCCCGAGCGATAGCGTTTCTATGCCCTGCATATCGCCAGTATAATAGTATACGCGATCAATTCCGTCTGCGGTACACGCGCCCTCGTATCCGCTGCCGTAGGCTACCATGAACCTCGAGAACGCTCTGCTGTTGGTAACCAGCGCGTTCCAAGCGCTCTCCTCGGCGTTTATAAACGAGTACGTTTTAGTCTGCCCGTCCGTCACGGTATCAACGTTTTTGATATGAGCAAATGTGTACACACTCCCCTGAAGCGTGCATACAAGGTCGCCGTTTTGCTGTTCGGTTACGGAGATTTTTCCGTCCTCGTACACCACTGTCTGTATGGTGCGGCTCATTATCGTGATCGCAGTGATTATCGTGCCGACGAAAACGATCACCGCCAAAAAGACCGCAACCATTACCGCGATCTCTCTGCCGCGCCTGAAACGTCGGCTCACCGCCTTGAATGAGGCGGCTTTTTGCTGCTCGCGCTCGGGTACGACAAGCTCCGTTCGATCGTCCGACAGCTTTTCAAAAAATCCGGCACATTCATTGCATTCCGTCAAATGTTCGTCTACCGCCTCTCTGCTCTCCATGCTGCATACATTGTCATGATACAGCGGCAAAAGGTCGCGGATCATTCCGCATTGATACTTCATTTCAATCCCTCCCCGGGACATGTACCAATGGCCTTGCGCACGTCTTTTCGGCAAATTTTGCCGCTGTCTGCATCAAAACTCCTTGGCGTACACATAAAGTGCGCCTGCGTAGTTTTCCCTTGAAAACAACAAAATTATGCTCGAAAATCCGCACACTTCGACTATTGGTACATGTCCTTAATCTTTGCTCTTGCTCTGTGATAGGTCACGCGCGCCCAGCTTTCGGTCTTGCCGAAAACCGCGGCGATTTCCTTAAACGACAGCTCGGCGAACGTCCGCAGGTGAAAGACCTCCTTGTACGGCTCGCCAAGTTCGTGAAGCAGACGATGTATAACGAGCGCCGTGTCCTTGTCGACAATCTTCTGCTCGAACGAGCCATCGGCGGGGACGGTCTCTAGCGGATAATCTACAACGCGTTTTCGGCGCTTTGCCTGCGTGAGGAACGTATTCTTCGCTATCTGACACAGCCACGAGCTCAGCTTACAGTCGCCGCGAAAGCTGTCTATGCTTTTCAGCGCCTTGATAAACGCCTCCTGCACTATCTCCTCCGCCCAGCATTCTTCCCTGCAAAGCGACAGCACATATTGGAATACCGTATCGTAATACTCGGAATATATTTGTTCAAATCCGTCCACGCAAACACCTCTTTTCTGCTTTCAACTATATGACCGCGCAGAACGCAAAACGTTACAAAAATTTTTCGGGGGAGTTTTAAAAATGCAAAAGCCCTTTAGCGTGATATCGCTAACGAAGAAATAAGAATTATGTACCACCCGCAAGGAATGACCTTGCGGGATTGGTGCTTTTATGCGGATTTACCGAGTTCATCCGCTAAGAACGCTTCGTCGCATTCGAATGTGTAACGAATAATAATCGTATTCCCGCAGGTTCGAGAATATTTTTCGGGCTTCTCGAACACTTCTATCCTTCGGATAAACACCCGGAGCAGCTCAGCGGTGAGTTTCGGCATTTCAATATACGTCTTTGCCTGCTCTATGAATTTCCGGATATATTGCTCCTGC
>ERZ778496.372-NODE-372-length-47110-cov-9.681904_pt1 | contig 47110 bp, 47 predicted proteins | sample MGYA00433099_ERZ778496 | MGnify/ENA primary metagenome ERZ778496 (study PRJEB29527, sample SAMN07138962) | mouse gut metagenome | material: feces | host: mouse | place: China:Nanjing | collected 2016-01-25 ...
CCAGGAGCAAAAGGTTCAATCTTATTAATTGAAAAGTAATGGAACTGAGCGTATTTAATATTAAAGGTGAAGATACCGGAAGAAAGGTAACTTTGAACGATGCGATCTTCGGCATTGAACCCAACGATCATGCTATTTACTTGGACGTAAAGCAGTATTTGGCAAATCAACGTCAGGGAACACATAAGTCGAAAGAGAGAAGCGAGGTATCTGGTAGTACACGTAAGCTGATCCGTCAGAAAGGTGGCGGTGGCGCACGTCGTGGTGATATCAACTCTCCGGTGTTGGTTGGTGGTGGCCGTGTATTCGGTCCGAAGCCTCGTGATTATGAGTTCAAGCTGAACAAGAAAGTAAAATCATTGGCTCGTAAGTCAGCATTGAGCTACAAGGCAAAGAACAATGCGATTGTTGTCGTAGAGGATTTCACGATGGAAGCTCCTAAGACTAAAGAATTTATAACAATTGCTAAAAACCTGAAAGTGGCTGATAAAAAGTTACTTATGGTTTTACCGGAGAAGAATAATTTAGTATATTTGTCCGCTCGAAATTTAGAGAAGGCAAGTGTGATAACTGCTTCTGAACTAAATACATATGCTGTGTTAAACGCTGTTAATTTGGTTTTGACGGAAAGTTCAGTCGCTGTTGTTGAACAAAATTTTAAAGCATAAGGAGTAGAATAATGGGAATTATTATTAAGCCTATAGTAACTGAGAAACAAACAGCGATCACAGAGAAATTTCCGAATCGCTATGGTTTTCGTGTTTCTCCTGATGCCAACAAATTGGAGATTAAGAAAGCTGTAGAGGACATGTACAGTGTTACAGTAGTTGATGTTAACACCATCAACTACTCTGGAAAGCGTAAAAGCCGTTATACGAAATCTGGTATCATCAACGGCAAGCAAGCTGCTTTCAAGAAAGCGATCGTAACGTTGAAAGAAGGAGAAACAATTGATTTCTTTAGTAATATCTAAAAAGAGAAATGGGAATACGTAAATTAAAGCCCACGACACCGGGGCAGAGACACAAAGTTATTGGTGCATTTGATAAAATCACTGCAAGTACACCAGAGAAGTCTCTTGTAGTAGGTAAGAAGAGTACAGGTGGTCGTAACAACACTGGTAAGATGACAATGCGTTATATCGGTGGCGGTCACAAACAAAAGTACAGAATTATCGATTTCAAGAGAAACAAAGATGGCATTCCTGCGACAGTAAAGTCTATCGAGTATGATCCTAACCGTTCATCTCGTATCGCTTTGTTGTATTATGCGGACGGAGCAAAGAGCTATATCATCGCTCCGAACGGATTGGAAGTTGGCCAAACAGTGGTTTCAGGTAGTGATGCCGCTCCTGAGGTAGGTAATACTTTGCCTATGGCAAATATTCCCGTTGGTACTATTATTCACAATATTGAGCTTCGTCCTGGACAGGGTGCCAAAATGGTACGTTCTGCAGGTGCATTCGCTCAGCTGACTTCAAAGGAAGGCGCTTATGCGATTATTAAGATGCCTTCTGGTGAAACTAGAAAGATTCTTGCGGCTTGTAAGGCTACAATTGGCGCAGTTGGCAACTCAGACCATGCTCTTGAAAAATCAGGTAAGGCCGGTCGCTCTAGATGGTTAGGTCGTCGTCCTCATAACCGTGGTGTTGTTATGAACCCGGTTGATCACCCGATGGGTGGTGGTGAAGGTCGTTCTTCCGGAGGTCATCCTAGATCCCGTAATGGCTTATATGCTAAGGGCTTGAAGACTAGAGCTCCTAAGAAGCATTCTTCAAAGTATATTATTGAAAGAAGAAAGAAATAATCTGATTAATTAAGTAAACTATGAGTCGTTCGCTAAAAAAAGGCCCGTATATTAATGTAAAGCTTGAGAAGAAAGTTCTGGCTATGAATGAGTCAGGAAAGAAAGCCGTAGTTAAGACATGGGCAAGAGCTTCAATGATTTCGCCTGATTTCGTAGGCCATACTATTGCAGTTCATAATGGAAATAAATTTATTCCTGTTTTCGTAACCGAGAATATGGTAGGTCACAAGTTGGGAGAATTCTCTCCGACACGTACTTTCCGCGGTCACGCCGGTAACAAGAAGAAATAATATCGGTAGTAACAGGAATTCAGGAATCTGAAAATAAAAAGAATCGAATAAAATGGGTGCTAGAAAAAGAATATCAGCTGAAGCAAGAAAAGAAGCCCAAAAGACCATGTATTTCGCGAAGTTGAACAATGTTCCTACCTCTCCTCGTAAGATGCGTTTGGTAGCAGACATGATTCGCGGTATGGAAGTATTCCGTGCGCTTGGTGTTTTGAAGTTTTCTAATAAGGAAGCTGCAGCAAGAGTAGAAAAATTGCTTCGTTCAGCAATCGCAAACTGGGAACAGAAAAATGAACGTAAAGCAGAAGCAGGAGAGTTGTGCGTATCTTCAATCAGCGTTGATTGCGCTACTACGTTGAAGAGAATGCGTCCGGCTCCTCAAGGAAGAGGTTACAGAATTCGTAAACGCTCGAACCACGTAACTCTGTTTGTTGATACACTTAGTAAAAACGATAGTCAAAATTAATTTGTAGATGGGACAAAAGGTTAATCCGATTAGTAATCGTTTAGGAATTATCCGTGGTTGGGATTCCAATTGGTATGGCGGTAAGAATTACGGGGATACTTTGCTGGAAGATAGCAAAATCCGTAAATATTTGAATGCCCGTCTTGCAAAAGCTAGTGTATCTCGTATCGTTATTGAACGTACGCTTAAGTTGATCACGATCACTGTTTGTACGTCACGTCCGGGTATCATCATCGGTAAGGGTGGCCAGGAAGTTGATAAGTTGAAGGAAGAGTTGAAGAAGATCACAGATAAAGAGGTGCAAATCAACATCTTCGAGGTGAAGAGACCTGAATTGGACGCTGTTATCGTAGCAAACAACATCGCACGTCAGCTTGAAGGTAAAATCGCATATCGTCGTGCAGTGAAGATGGCTATCGCTTCTACCATGAGAATGGGTGCCGAGGGTATAAAGATTCAAATCTCTGGTCGTTTGAATGGTGCTGAAATGGCTCGTTCGGAAATGTATAAGGAAGGAAGAACTCCGTTGCATACTCTTAGAGCAGATATCGACTATGCTTTGGCTGAGGCCTTGACAAAAGTAGGTTTGCTGGGTGTGAAGGTTTGGATCTGCCGTGGTGAGGTTTATGGCAAGCGCGATCTTGCTCCTGCTTTCACTGCTACCAAGGAAACAGGCCGTAGAAACGACAATGCCGGTGGCAACAGAGACAAGAACTTCAAGAGAAAAAGAGCTAATCGTTAAACGTTAGAATTTAAGTAGAGATGTTACAACCAAAGAAAACCAAGTTCAGAAGACAGCAGAAAGGTCGCATGAAGGGCGAAGCTCAACGTGGCAACCAGCTGGCCTTCGGTTCTTTTGGAATAAAGTCATTAGAGAATAAATGGATTACCGGTCGTCAGATCGAGGCAGCCCGTATTGCTGTTACACGTTATATGCAACGTCAGGGTCAGGTTTGGGTTCGTATCTTCCCGGATAAGCCAATCACGAAGAAGCCAGCAGAGGTTCGTATGGGTAAAGGTAAAGGTAATCCCGAGGGATTTGTTGCGCCTGTTACTCCGGGTCGTTTGATTTTCGAGATCGAAGGTGTTTCCTTTGATATCGCTAAGGAAGCGTTGCGCCTTGCCGCACAAAAACTTCCGGTTACAACCAAGTTTGTTGTGAGACGTGATTATGACATGCAAAATCAAAATGCGTAATTGTTATGAAAATTGCAGAAATTAGAGAACTAAGCACGAAAGAGTTGCTAGAGAGAGTAGATGCAGAGGTTGCGGCCTATGATCAGAAGAAGATTAACCATAGCATCTCGCCTATGGATAATCCTTCTCAGATTAAACAGCAACGCAGATTGATTGCGCGCATGAAAACAGAATTGCGCCAGAGAGAACTTAACAACAAATAATTGAGCCTGATGGAAACTAGAAATTTAAGAAAAGAGAGAACGGGCGTGGTAACGAGCAATAAGATGGATAAAAGCATCACGGTTGCCATTAAATGGAAGGAAAAGCACCCCATTTATGGAAAGTTCGTTAGTAAGACGAAGAAATATCATGCTCACGACGAAAATAATGAATGCAACATTGGCGATACCGTAAAGATTATGGAGACTCGTCCTTTGAGCAAGACTAAAAGATGGAGATTAGTTCAAATAATCGAAAGGGCTAAGTAAGATGATACAACAAGAATCAAGACTAGTAGTAGCAGATAACAGTGGAGCTAAGGAAGCTTTGTGTATCCGTGTTTTGGGCGGTACGAGAAAGCGTTATGCCACTGTAGGAGATGTGATCGTAGTAGCAATCAAGAGTGTAATCCCGGCTAGTGACGTTAAGAAGGGGGCTGTTTCTAAGGCTATCATCGTTCGTACTAAGAAAGAGATCCGCCGTCCGGATGGTTCTTATATCCGTTTCGATGACAATGCTTGTGTATTATTGAATGCTGGTGGCGATATCCGTGGTAGCCGTATTTTCGGTCCGGTTGCCAGAGAGCTTCGTGCAACAAACATGAAAATTGTATCACTTGCACCTGAAGTGCTTTAATCTCGTAAAATTTAAAGTAATGAGTAAGTTACATATCAAAAAAGGCGATATAGTATTTGTTAATGCCGGCGAGGACAAGGGGAAGACAGGGCGTGTTTTACAGGTACTTGTAAAAGATAATCGTGCGATTGTCGAGGGTATTAATGTGGTATCAAAGCATACCAAGCCTAATGCGAAGAATCCTCAAGGAGGAATCGAAAAGAAGGAAGCTCCTATTCATCTTTCTAACCTTAACGTGGTTGACCCAAAATCTGGTAAAGCTACACGTATTGGCCGTAAGTTGAATGATAAGGGTGCTTTAGTGCGTTATTCTAAAAAATCAGGGGAGGAAATTAAGTGATGAGCAATACTGCCAGTCTTAAGAAAGAATACCAAGACAGAATTGTTCCTGCCTTAACGAAGGAGTTCGGTTACAAATCCGTGATGCAGGTACCTGTTTTGAAGAAAATCGTGATTAATCAGGGATTAGGTATGGCTACGGCTGATAAGAAGATCATCGATATCGCTATCAGCGAGTTGTCTGCGATCACTGGTCAAAAAGCTGTTGCTACTGTATCTAAAAAGGATATTTCAAATTTCAAGTTGCGTAAGAAGATGCCGATCGGTGTGATGGTGACATTGCGTCGTGAGCAGATGTACGAGTTCTTAGAGAGACTTGTTCGTATCGCTCTTCCTCGTATCCGCGACTTCAAGGGAATTGAGAGTAAGTTAGACGGAAGAGGCAATTATACACTCGGTATTCAGGAACAAATCATTTTTCCTGAAATAAATATCGATAATATTACCAAAATATTGGGAATGAATATTACCTTTGTGACCTCTGCGAAAACAGATGAAGAAGGTTATGCTCTTTTGAGAGAATTTGGATTGCCTTTTAAAAACGGAAAAAAAGACTAAGTAGTTATGGCTAAGGAATCAATGAAGGCCCGTGAGGTTAAAAGAGCAAAGCTTGTTGCTAAGTATGCCGCTAAAAGAGCTCAGCTTAAGGCAGAAGGTAACTATGAGGCTTTGCAGGCTTTACCTAAAAATGCTTCTCCTGTACGTTTGCACAACCGTTGTAAGATTACAGGACGTCCGAAAGGGTATGTACGCCAGTTCGGTATTTCTCGTATCCAATTGCGTGAAATGGCATCTAATGGTTTAATCCCGGGTGTGAAGAAAGCAAGTTGGTAAGAGTTTTTTTAGTTTAAATATTGTCCGGGTGGCCGGATCAATTTAATTAATTATTTATATGACAGATCCTATTGCAGATTATTTGACAAGATTGCGTAATGCAATTAAAGCGAAGCACAGAGTTGTTGAGGTGCCGGCGTCAAATTTAAAGAAAGAGATCACTAAGATCCTTTTCGACAAGGGCTACATTCTTAATTTTAAGTTTGTAGAGGATGGTCCTCAAGGTACGATCAAGATTGCCTTGAAGTATGACCTGGTAAACAAAGTTAATGCGATTAAGAAACTAGAGAGAGTTTCTACGCCTGGTTTGCGTAAGTACACTGGTTACAAAGAAATGCCAAGAGTATTGAATGGTTTAGGTATTGCCGTTCTTTCTACTTCTAAAGGTGTGATGACTGACAAAGAGGCCCGCGATCTGAAGATCGGTGGCGAGGTATTATGTTACGTTTATTAATTAGGAGGGAAGAAGAATGTCAAGAATAGGAAAATTACCAATTCATGTACCGGCTGGTGTTACAGTTACAATTAAGGATAGTGTAGTAACAGTTAAAGGCCCTAAAGGTGAACTTGTACAGGAAGTGAATCCTGATATTAACGTTACTTTGGAAGACGGAGTTATCCATTTAACAAGACCGACTGATGATAAGAATCATCGTGCGTTACACGGTTTATATCGCTCTTTGATCAACAACATGGTTGTTGGTTGTTCAGAGGGATACAAGAAGGAGCTTGAGTTAGTAGGCGTTGGTTACCGTGTTTCAAATACAGGTCAGTTATTGGATCTTTCTTTAGGTTATACTCACAATATCTATATGCAGTTGCCGAAGGAAGTGAAAGTTGAGACGAAGTCTGAGAGAAATAAGAACCCTCTTATTATCCTTGAATCGGCTGACAAACAATTATTAGGTCAGATTTGCGCGAAGATCCGTTCATTCAGAATGCCGGAACCGTATAAAGGTAAGGGTATTAAGTTTGTGGGTGAAGAGATTCGTAGAAAGTCTGGTAAGTCAGCAGGTAAGTAATCTACGTAAACTGAAATTATCATGACAACGAAGCTAGAAAGAAGATTAAAAATAAAAGCAGGCGTACGCGGCAAAATCTCAGGGACTACTGAGCGTCCGCGCCTGACTGTGTTTAGAAGCAACAAGCAAATCTACGCACAGGTGATAGATGATACTACAGGCAAGACTTTAGCTGCTGCTTCATCTTTGAAATTAGATGTTAAGGCTCCAAAAAAGGAGATCGCTGCTAAGGTTGGTGAATTGATAGCTAAGAACGCTCAAGAAGCTGGCATTCAGACAGTGGTTTTTGACCGTAATGGTTACTTGTATCACGGGAGAATTAAAGAATTAGCAGATGCTGCACGTAACGGCGGCCTTAAATTTTAATGAAGATGGCAAATAATAGAGTTAAATCGACCAACGACTTAGAGTTGAAGGACAGACTGGTTGCAATCAACCGTGTAACTAAGGTTACAAAAGGTGGACGTACATTCAGTTTTGCTGCTATCGTTGTAGTAGGAAATGAGGATGGTATTGTTGGCTGGGGATTAGGTAAAGCCGGTGAGGTAACGACAGCTATCGCTAAAGGTGTAGAAGCTGCTAAGAAGAACTTGATCAAGGTACCGGTACACAAAGGTACGATCCCTCACGAACAGTTAGCTAAATTTGGTGGTGCTCAGGTGCTGATTAGACCAGCATCTCATGGTACCGGTGTTAAGGCTGGTGGTGCTATGCGTGCTGTATTGGAGAGCGTAGGTATTACAGACGTTTTGGCAAAATCTAAAGGTTCTTCTAACCCTCATAACTTGGTGAAGGCTACTATTGCTGCGCTAGGTGAGTTGCGAAGCCCGTTCGATGTTGCTCAGAACAGAGGTGTTGCTGTTGAAAAAGTATTTAGAGGTTAATTAGGGAGGATAAATTATGGCGACTATTAAAGTAAAGCAAGTTAAAAGTAGAATTAAATGCCCGAAAGACCAAAAGAGAACGCTTGACGCACTAGGGCTGAGAAAGATGAACCAGATTGTAGAGCATGAAGCTAATCCGGCGATCTTAGGTATGGTTGAGAAAGTGAAACATTTGGTTTCTGTAGTAAAGTAATAATTGGTTGAAAAAATAAATTATACGATATGAATTTATCAAATTTAAAACCGGCTGAAGGATCTACCAAGACCAGAAAAAGAATCGGACGTGGTCCGGGATCTGGATTAGGCGGAACTTCAACAAGAGGTCATAAAGGAGCCAAATCAAGATCTGGCTACAAGAACAAGATTGGTTTCGAAGGTGGTCAGATGCCTATTCAAAGACGTTTGCCTAAATTCGGTTTCAAGAATATTAACCGTGTGGAATATAAAGCTATTAATATCGATACCTTGCAACAAATGGCTGAGGCTAAGCAATTGATTAAGATTGGTATTAATGAATTGATGGAGGCTGGTTTCATCTCTTCTTCTCAAATGGTTAAAATTCTTGGTAACGGTAGCTTGACCGCTAAGTTAGAGGTCGAGGCTCACGCTTTTTCTAAGAGTGCGGAGGCAGCTATCCAAGCCGTAGGTGGAACAGTTGTTAAACTCTAAGTCATGAGAGCTGTTGAAACAATCAAGAATATCTGGAAGATTGAGGATCTGAGAAATCGGATCCTCACCACTCTTTTATTGGTGGCTATATACCGTTTTGGTACGTATGTAGTGCTTCCGGGTATCGATCCCAAAGCGTTGACCGCTTTACAGGAGCAGACAAGAGGCGGATTGCTTGCACTGTTGGATATGTTCTCAGGTGGAGCCTTTTCTAACGCATCTATTTTTGCGTTAGGAATTATGCCATATATCTCCGCTTCAATTGTTATGCAGTTGTTAGCCATTGCGGTTCCTTCTTTTCAAAAATTACAGAGAGAGGGTGAGAGTGGCCGTAGAAAAATCAATCAGTGGACTCGTTACTTGACGATAGCGATTTTATTATTCCAAGGTCCTACTTACTTGGTGAATTTGAGCGTTCAGCTTAAGTCTGCTGGTGCTGCTTTACCGGGTGGTATTTGGTTTACGATCTCATCTACGATCATCTTGGCTGCGGGAAGTATGTTTATCTTATGGCTAGGTGAAAGAATTACAGATAAAGGTGTTGGAAATGGTATTTCATTTATCATTTTAGTTGGTATTATAGCCCGTCTGCCGCATTCTTTGTTTCAGGAATTTGTTTCTAGAACAAGTGAGAAAACTGGTGGCTTGGTTATGTTTTTGTTTGAGATGTTGTTCCTTTTGCTTGTTATTGCGGGTGCTATCTTATTGGTACAAGGTACTCGTAAGGTGCCCGTGCAATATGCGAAAAGAATTATCGGAAATAAGCAATATGGTGGTGCACGTCAGTATATTCCGTTAAAGGTTAATGCTGCTAATGTAATGCCTATCATCTTCGCTCAGGCGATTATGTTTATTCCTATCTCTATTGTTGGTTTCTCTAGTACAGGCGAGCAGAGTGGTTTTTGGGCTGCTTTCATGGATAATACGGGATTCTGGTATAACTTCGTATTTGCGGTGTTGATTATCCTGTTTACGTATTTCTATACGGCTATCACGATCAATCCGACTCAGATGTCAGATGATTTGAAGAGAAACAATGGTTTTATTCCGGGTGTAAAGCCGGGTAAGAATACCAAAGACTATTTGGATACCATAATGGATCGTATTACTTTGCCGGGTGCTTTTTTCCTTGCGTTGGTTGCTATTATGCCTGCTTTCGCTAGAATTGCCGGTGTAAGTATGGAGTTCTCCCAATTCTTTGGTGGTACATCTTTGTTGATTTTGGTTGGTGTGGTGTTGGATACATTGCAACAAGTTGAAAGTCATTTGTTAATGCGTCATTATGACGGTTTGTTGAAGTCAGGAAGAATTAAAGGCCGTACAGGCTCTGTTGCCGCTTATTAATAGAATGATCTATTTAAAGACAGATGAAGAGATTGAGTTGATGCGTGAGGCTAATCAACTGGTGGGAAAGACACTTGGCGAGATTGCTAAATATATTGTTCCCGGAGTCTCCACACTTCAACTTGATAAGATTGCGGAAGAGTTCATTAGAGATAATGGTGCTGTTCCGGCTTTTTTGGGATATGGTGGTTTCCCAAATTCAATATGTGCTTCAGTGAATGAGCAGGTGGTGCATGGCATCCCTTCTTCTAAGATGATCTTGAAAGAAGGTGACGTGATCTCTGTGGATTGTGGGACAATATTGAATGGTTTTGTCGGTGATTCCGCTTATACTTTTTGTGTCGGTGAGGTTGCTCTGGAAGTGAAGAAATTGTTGAAAGCGACAAAGGATTCACTTTATTTAGGTATCCAATGTGCTGTTGAAGGTCATCGTTTAGGTGATATTAGTAGTGCGGTTCAGACTTATTGCGAGTCTCAGGGTTACTCTGTTGTAAGAGAGTTGGTGGGACATGGTATAGGTCGGAAGATGCATGAGGAACCGGAAGTACCTAATTATGGCAGACGTGGATGTGGACCGTTATTGCGTAGCGGAATGTGTATTTGCATTGAGCCTATGATCAATATGGGAAGTAAGAACGTTGTATTTGAGAAAGACGGATGGACGGTTCGTACAAAGGATAGAAAGCCTTCTGCTCATTTTGAGCATTGTATCGCTATACGTCCGGATGGCCCCCAGATCTTATCTTCATATAAGTTTTTAGAGGAAGTTCTAGGAGAAAACGCAATTTAATTGGATTTATATGGCTAAACAATCAGCAATAGAGAAAGATGGAGTAATTGTAGAAGCATTGTCAAACGCAATGTTTCGTGTAGAATTGGAGAATGGACATGAAATTACCGCTCATATCTCAGGAAAGATGCGTATGCATTACATTAAGATCCTTCCGGGGGATAAGGTGAGAGTAGAAATGTCTCCGTATGATCTATCGAAAGGTAGAATTGCTTTTAGATACAAATAAAATTAAACACGATATGAAAGTAAGAGCATCTTTAAAGAAGCGTACACCTGAGTGCAAGATAGTAAGAAGAAAGGGTCGCTTATACGTAATTAACAAGAAAAATCCTAAGTATAAACAACGTCAAGGATAATTTATTATTTTTGCAAAATAATCTAAGTAAGTAATATGGCTATAAGAATAGTTGGTGTAGACTTGCCACAAAATAAAAGAGGAGAAATCGCTTTGACTTATATCTATGGTATTGGTCGTAGCGCTGCAAAATCCGTATTAGATAAGGCTGGGGTTGATCGTGATATCAAGGTTAAGGATTGGACAGACGATCAGGCCGCAAAAGTTCGTGAAGTCATTGGCGCTGAGTACAAGGTTGAAGGTGACCTTCGTTCAGAAGTTCAGTTGAACATTAAGCGTCTGATGGATATTGGTTGCTACAGAGGAGTTCGTCATCGTCTTGGTTTGCCTTTGAGAGGTCAAAGCACAAAGAACAACGCTCGTACTCGTAAGGGTAAGAAGAAAACTGTTGCAAATAAGAAAAAAGCTACTAAATAATAAGAGTTAATATGGCAAAGAAAACAGTCGCAGCAAAGAAGAGAAACGTAAAAGTTGACGCTTACGGTCAAGCTCATATTCATTCTTCTTTTAACAACATTATTGTGTCTTTAGCGAATAGCGAAGGGCAAGTAATCAGCTGGTCTTCCGCTGGTAAGATGGGATTCAGAAGCTCTAAGAAGAATACTCCTTATGCAGCTCAGATGGCAGCACAGGATTGCGCTAAAGTAGCTTATGATCTTGGTTTAAGAAAGGTGAAAGTATTCGTTAAGGGTCCGGGTAACGGTCGTGAGTCCGCTATCAGAACGATCCATGGTGCAGGTATCGAGGTAACAGAGATCGTTGATGTTACTCCGCTTCCTCATAACGGATGTCGTCCTCCGAAAAAAAGAAGAGTATAATTAATTATAGTTTCTTAAACATTGAATCCGGAATTGTGAATAGATTGCATATTGACCTTATCCTCTCTGTAATCGCGGCTGCACGGTTCCAGATTCAAACAGAACATTAAAAAAATAGAAAAATGGCAAGATATACTGGACCAAGAACAAGAATTGCCCGTAAGTTTGGTGAGGCAATATTCGGTGCGGATAAAGTTCTTTCTAAGAAGAATTATCCTCCTGGACAACATGGTAACTCTAGAAAAAGGAAAACTTCAGAATACGGTATCCAGCTTCGTGAGAAGCAAAAAGCAAAATACACTTATGGCGTATTAGAGAAGCAATTTAGAAACTTATTCGAAAAAGCTTCACGCTCTAAAGGTATTACCGGTGAGGTTCTTCTTCAATTGTTAGAGGGCCGTCTTGACAATGTGGTTTATCGTTTGGGTATAGCTCCGACAAGAGCCGCAGCTCGTCAGTTGGTTTCTCATCGTCACATTACAGTAGACGGAAATGTTGTAAACATTCCTTCTTACTCTGTAAAACCCGGTCAAGTTATTGGTGTTAGAGAAAAATCTAAATCCATGGAGGTTGTTGCCGACGCATTGTCTGGTTTCAATCATAGCAAGTATCCTTGGATTGAGTGGGATCAGTCTTCGATGAGCGGAAAATTACTGCATCTGCCGGAAAGAGCTGACATTCCTGAAAACATTAAAGAGCAGTTGATCGTAGAATTGTATTCTAAATAATAATTGATTTCCATGGCGATATTAGCATTTCAAAAACCCGATAAAGTATTAATGTTGGAAGCGGACAATTTCTTCGGAAAGTTTGAATTTCGTCCGTTGGAACCCGGCTATGGTATTACAATAGGTAATGCTTTACGTCGTATTCTCCTGTCGTCACTTGAAGGTTTTGCTATTACATCCATTAAGATCGACGGGGTTGACCATGAATTTGGTACAATTCCGGGTGTTATCGAGGATGTGACAAACATTATCTTGAATCTGAAGCAAGTTCGTTTTAAGCATATCGTAGACGACATCGAGAATGAAAAAGTGAGTATTACTGTTTCGGGTTCGGAAGTGTTCAAAGCCGGTGATATTGGTAAGCAACTGACTGGATTTGAGATCTTGAATCCTGATTTGGTTATTTGCCGTTTGGATCCGACCGCAAGTTTCCAGATTGAATTGACTATTAATAAAGGACGCGGTTATGTACCAGCGGATGAGAATAGAGATCCGAACGCAGATATACATGTGATCGCTATCGACTCTATCTTTACTCCGATACGTAACGTAAAATATTCAATTGAGAACTTCCGTGTTGAACAGAAGACGGACTACGAGAAGTTGGTTCTTGAAATAGCCACAGATGGTTCTATTCATCCGAAGGAAGCGTTGAAGGAAGCGGCGAAGATTCTGATTCATCATTTCATGTTGTTCTCAGATGAAAAGATTGCGATCGAGACAGCGGATACTGAAGGCAATGAAGAGTTCGATGAAGAAGTACTTCATATGCGTCAGTTGCTTAAGAGCAAGCTGGCTGATATGGACCTTTCCGTTCGTGCATTGAATTGCTTAAAGGCCGCAGATGTTGAAACATTAGGTGAGTTGGTTAAGTTCAATAAGAATGATTTGTTGAAATTCCGTAACTTCGGTAAGAAGTCGCTCACTGAACTTGATGAACTGCTTGAGAGTTTGAACCTTTCATTCGGTATGGATATCACAAAATATAAATTAGATAAAGAGTAAGTAAACGATGAGACATAATAAGAAATTCAATCATTTAGGTCGTACAAATACTCACCGTGACGCAATGCTTTCGAATATGGCTTGTTCTTTGATCAAGCATAAGAGAATCTTTACTACGATAGCAAAGGCAAAAGCGTTACGTAAGTATGTAGAACCACTTATCACGAAGTCTAAGGAGGATACAACTCATTCTAGACGTGTGGTATTTAGCAATTTGCAAGACAAATATGCGGTAACAGAGTTGTTTAAGGAAATCGCTCAGAAGATCGGTGATCGTCCGGGTGGTTATACTAGAATCATCAAGACTGGTAACCGTTTAGGTGATAACGCAGCTATGTGCTTTATTGAGTTAGTAGACTACAACGAAAATATGTTGAAGGATACAGCTGCTAAGAAAGCTCCTAAAACAAGACGTTCTCGTAAAAAATCAACAACAGCGGTTGCTGAAGCTCCGGCGGCTGATGCAGCTGGCGAGGAAAAGGCAGCTGAATAAGCAAGTTTTTTACAGTCATATAAGAAAAGCGGTCCGTATCACACGGACCGCTTTTTTTGTTGTTAGGGTATAGTGTAAATATAGCTGTGTAAAGAAATATGAAGTTTATAGAATAGACTATCGGCTTTCAGTAAGTAAGCATTGGAACGGGAAACATCGCTACTATCTGTGCTTGCCGCTGTATAATATATGCCTAATTGAAAATAGTCGGATGTCGGGACATTGTTTTTTTCCAAAGCTATGTATTTAGCATAGGATTCAGTTGCTTTAGCGTCATTACCGAGGCCGTTGTATACATTGGCGATATTTTGTAGATTTCATTGTGATTATCCGCTAGTACCACTGCTTTTGGCATATTCTTTAAAGATTGAAAAACTCGATAGACTTCCGCAAACATTCCTTGCATGGCTATTGTTATATTTGTGAAAAAGAAAAGTAAGACATCATTGCATGGCTAATAAAATAAATATAGTAATATGGAAATTGTAAAAGTAGTAGGTAGAGAGATCCTTGATTCACGTGGTAACCCGACAATAGAAGTAGACGTACATTTGGCTTCCGGCGCATTTGGCCGTGCGGCTGTACCTTCTGGTGCCTCTACCGGTGAGAACGAGGCTATCGAGTTACGCGATGGCGATAAGAATCGCTACGGTGGCAAAGGTGTTCTCCGTGCCGTGGATAATGTAAATAAGGTAATTGCTCCCGCTATTTTAGGTATGAGCGCCTTGAATCAAAGAGAGATAGACCATAAGTTGCTGGAATTGGATGGTACAAAGACAAAATCAAATCTAGGAGCTAACGCTATGTTAGGTGTATCGCTTGCCGTTGCGAAGGCAGCGGCTAATTATCTGGATCTGCCTTTATATCGTTATATCGGTGGAACAAATACTTACGTATTGCCGGTTCCTATGATGAACATTATCAATGGAGGTTCTCACTCCGACGCTCCGATCGCTTTTCAGGAATTCATGATTCGTCCGGTGGGTGCGAGGAGTTTCCGTGAGGGGCTTCGTATGGGTGCTGAGGTTTTCCATGCGTTGAAGAAAGTATTGCACGATCGTGGCCTGAGCACGGCTGTAGGTGACGAGGGTGGTTTCGCCCCGGCATTGGATGGTACGGAAGATGCTTTGAATTCTATCATGGCAGCTATCAAAGCCGCTGGATATGAGCCGGGCAAGGATGTGACGATCGCCATGGACTGCGCTTCTTCCGAGTTTTATCACGATGGTGTTTATGATTATACGAAATTCGAGGGAGGGAAAGGCGCTAAGCGTAACGCCCAGCAACAAGTCGCTTATCTGAGCGAGTTGGTGAACAAGTATCCGATCGATTCTATCGAGGATGGTATGGACGAAAACGACTGGGCCGGTTGGCAAATGCTTACCTCCACCCTGGGTGGAAAATGCCAGTTGGTAGGTGATGACCTATTCGTTACAAACGTAGAGTTCTTGAAGAAAGGTATCGAGAACGGTTGTGCGAACTCCATCTTGATCAAGGTAAACCAGATCGGTACGTTGAGCGAGACTTTAGACGCTATCGAGATGGCCCATCGTAATGGCTATACATCCGTGACTTCCCACCGTTCCGGTGAGACTGAGGACGCTACGATCGCCGATATCGCCGTAGCTACCAACAGCGGACAGATCAAGACCGGTTCGTTGAGCCGTTCCGATCGTATGGCGAAATACAACCAGTTGCTTCGTATCGAGGAGGAATTAGGTTCCTTGGCAGTTTATGGTTATAAGACTTATAAGAAGTGATTTTCGTTATTTGTTAGAGAGAAGTCGGGGAGTTCGCCTGTCTGGGCGGACTCCTTTTTGTATGTTTAAGTAAAAAAACGAAGCAAGCCTACTAATCGATAGCCGTCCTGCCCCCTAAATTTAATGATTATAAATCTATTGCCCTAAATAAGAGAGTGAATGTTGTATCTCTTCTCTAGAGACTGAGAAGTTCCTGTTCCCGGAATTTATTTAATATGAGTGTGCCTTTCCTGCGGAAAAGCTTGTCCCCAAGCTTGTACAGCCAGCTATTCTACATCTTATACTCGTACTCTCGTATAAACTCATCGGCGATGTAAAGGTTGCCGAAAAGGTAGAGCCCGGTCTTTTTGTTATGCGGATCGGCACAAGTCTGGCTCTCATAGAATAATCGCGGAACTCTTGCTGGTGCGATATCCAACCGTTTGGCAAGCTCTGCGGTAATTGCCGCATAGAGGAGCCTTTGGCTGGGGGGTGCCGACCTAATCTGGATTTTGGAATCGGGTTCTATGTTACGGGCTTGAAAGAACAGGCGGTTCGTTGGGCACTTCGTACAGCCGAGGTACGTCATAAGGATGAGGCTTGGCTGAATGTTTATTCTTTGTAGTGGCCTGTCGTCAAGGTCGAAATTTGTGGTCAGCTTATGCCATGATAGAAGGAGGTATAGCTGATGATCGTGTGATTCGTACGATTGATCTTTATATGCGTGGGGATTATACACGAGAGGAGGCCTTGGCTCGTCTAATCCATCAAGAGCCTAATAACCAGATTTGCATTTAAAAAGCGATCTCTACATTCTTGACGAAATCATACGAGAGTTGCAAGATAAACAGGGTTAATGTCTTGAATGTTCCAAAGGACGTGGAAAGCAGTTGGAAAACTACTTAGTAAGCAGACCTCCATCAGCTTAGTAAGTAGATACCCCCTCTGCTTAGGGAGATGATGTCGGCCTGCTTAGGGAGTTGTTGGCGATAAGTTTAAGGAGTTGCTTATATTCTTGCTTTATAACCGTTTTATTCTCTGAAAGATAAGCATACATTCTTCGTTCAGTGGCAGCGAACGATCATTCGCTGCCGCCGAATATGTATTCACTGCCGCCGAACGAACGTTCGCTGTCGCTGAATAAAGTATATATTAGGCAGTGAGGAAATTTATATAGGGTTCAAGAAATCTTTGTTTCGGTTTGTTTCGGCTTTTATTCGTATGGATTGGATGAGGAATCTTAAATATTCGCATGGATGTTTGCGGGATTCATGGGAAATTCCGTACTTTGTACCGAAACCGCCGGAGTGGAAGCTCGGCGGGTTCGTTTTCGTGGAAAAGGCGTTTGAAAGATATTGTTCCCTTCTTTGAAATCCCCAATTTCTAACTCCGGGAATGATAACTACAGACGCCCATGCTTGTTATAGTTTTACTTCGTAAGGAGCATCCTATAATGAAGCGTGGGGCAGCTGTTTGTTATCCGGGGTGAGGTATGGGGATACCTAAAGAAGGGTGACTTAGGCATAAGCCTCGCGCTTTTTCTTTGTGCGGGTGATCGGGTGGGGTTGATGATTGTAAGGATGTTCAATTATTAATTCAAATAGTGACAAGCATGAAAAAACTTTTCTTCTTTTTTACTTTTCTCGTAGGACTTGGGATAAGTAGTAGTGTGTATGCGCAATCGGTGGAGGAGGTAAAACTGACCTCGGCCAATACGCTGGCATCCAAGCTAGGAGCGGATGTGGGGAAGGTTAGGACCTTGAAAGTAAATGGCCCACTGGGAGCGGAGGACTTTAAGACGATGAAGGAGCAGATGGCGATGCTTCAAGTGTTGGATATGAGTGGGGTGACGGAACTGCCGAAAACTGCCTATTGGAATGAGAGTGTACGTGAAGAACTTCAAAGTATTCCGAGAGAGGCATTCCAAAATAAATTAACTCTTCAAAAAGTGGTATTTCCGTCAGTGCTCCAGAGGATCGATGATTATGCGTTTAATGGCTGTAGCAACCTGACGGAAGTGGATTTCTCGCAGGCTGCGCAATTGAAACAAATACGGAATTATGCTTTTGAGGAATGTTCCGGATTGAAGGAGCTGGACTTGTCGGCTTGTGCGGCTTTGGAGGAGATCTTATGGAACACATTTGGTAGTTGTAGTAATTTGCAATCTGTGAATATGTCAGGATGTGAAAAGTTGACGAGTATAGGTCAGTTGGGTTATGATGGTGTATTCGACAATTGTACCTCTTTAAAGACTGTGGACTTATCCGGATGTTCGGCTTTGAAAGAAATTTGTGGTTATGCTTTTTCTTTCTGTAGGAATTTGACTGCTGTCAATGTGGAAGGTTGTACTGGATTGGAGACGATTGAAAATAGAGCTTTTCAGTCTTGTAATCAATTATCCGATTTTGATTTCTCCCAATTGACAGCCTTAAAAGAAATAGGCGAAAGTGCTTTTAGTGGTTGTGCCTTGGCCGGTGATATCGCTTTTGCCTCCGGAATCAATCAGATCGGGGCAAATGCTTTCTTTGGCAATGAGAATATAACCTCTTTTGATTTCAGCAAGAGCATGGATCTAACGGTTATCTCTTACGGGGTGTTTAGTAGTTGTGAAAACTTGAAGAAGGTAGATTTTACCAATTGTTCCTCTTTGAGTACATTGAATATCGGTGCTTTTTATAATTGCCCAGTTTTGGAAGAAGTCGTAATCGATAATGGTTTCTATACCTCTATCGATGGTGTATTATTTGTGGTAGACAAGGCGAGTTTGTTGCTTTATCCGGCAGGGAAGAATAATTCCTCTTATGAGATTCCGGCCACTGTAAAGACTTTGGGCGAATCTTCGTTCCCTTCCAATGAATCGCTGATGGAATTGACGATTCCCGAATCTGTGCAGACGATTAAGGGAAAGGCTTTCTCTAATAATGACTATAATGGTAGTTTTTCCCGGAATGGGGCGAAAGTAATCATGCAGTCCGCTACTCCGATCGGCCTTTCTCAATCAATCGGTTTGAAAGATGCCTTTGTTCATGTCCCGAAAGGCTCTGCGGAAGCCTATCGGAAGGCTGATGTTTGGAGCGAGAGCAAGATCGTGGAGATTGATGCGGATTTGGTTACCGTAGTCTTAGAGGAGGCGGGTACGTTGAAAACTAAATTGGAGGCATTGAATATACCGGTTTACGGTGTACCTGAATTGAAGATCTCCGGCCCGATGAATACGGAGGATTTTAATGTGATACGGAAAATGTCGGTATTGAGAAAGATTGATTTGTCTCAAGTGATGTCGGACGGAAATCGTTTGCCTGATTATACGTTCTCCGGACATGGAAATTTGGAAGAAGTGATTCTTCCGGAAACGATTGAGACGATTGATTACCAAGCGTTCTCCGGATGTTCAAGTTTGAAAAGCATTGATTTCTCTTCATTGTCTCATTTGAGATCAATCGCTCATTATGCATTTGAGAATGCGGGTATTACTTCTGTTGACTTCTCGAAAACTTCGTTGACTTCTATTGGTGAAAGAGCTTTCAATGGTTGTCTTATAACCGGAGATTTGTCGTTCCCGGCTACTTTGAACAACATAGGTAGTAGAGCTTTTTCTTCGGCTGTGCTCTCTTCAATCAAACTAAAATCACCCGATAAGGTTTATTTGAATGGGAATGTTTTTGAATCTACAGATAAAACTACTTGTAAGGTCTACGTCCCGAAAGGAATGAAGGAGAGTTATCAAAAAGACGAAAACTGGTCTGCTTTCAAGAATATCGAGGAGTTTGGATTTTTGGTTACGGCTTCTTCCAAAGGCAATGGCTGGGTAGAAGGTGCCGGTGCTTACGAGACAGGCGAGATCGTGACGCTAAAGGCGATTGCCTATAGTGGTGATGTTTATGAGGCCAGCTCTTTCGATGGATGGTACGAAAACAATAAGAAGATCTCGACAGAACCCGAATTGACGTTTGAGATGAAAGATACTGATCGCTCGCTGGAAGCCCGTTTCTATAGTGAGATCATGACGTTCAATGGTGGGGATTATGTCATGAGCGATCAGAACAAGATAGACGGCCCCGCCGTCCTTTTGCGTAGCGGTAGCCTTACCGTCGAGGGCAACGAGGTCTGGAAACCGAAGAGTTTCGCTTACTATCAAGGGGCTTCCTTATTGGTGGATTCAGAGATAGAGACCGAGGCGATCTCTTTCAATTGGGACGCATGGAGTAACTATTGGCATTTCGTATCCTTCCCCTACGACTTGAAGATGTCCGAGATCAAGCTGACGAGCAGCGACGCTCGCTTTGTCGTACGGGAATACGACGGCAAATCTCGTGCCGATAAAGGAGTAGGCGAGTCATGGCGACAACTTTCGGACGAGGAGATCTTAAAGGCGAATACGGGATATATCATCCAGTTCAATAGCGGCGATGGAATGGCCGATGCCTTTACTACCAAGACCGGCGATATGAAAGCTCTCTTCAATCGGGCGAGCGTGACGATTCCGTTGAATACTTACGCCTCGGATAATGCCATGAATGCCAATTGGAACTTCGTGGGGAATCCGTATCCCGCCTATTATAGCGTGGAGCGATTGTTCGCTGATGGATTGGACGCTACGGTGACGGTTTGGTCTCCCGATTTGAATAATTACGAGTATTATACGCAGGAGGATAAGGATGTCTATCTGGCACCGCTTACGGCCTTCTTCGTACAAACGAAGACTTCCAACTTAGTATTCAATCCGGAGGGTCGTGTGGCTGCCCTGCCGGGGGAAACGCAAGCGGCTTCAGCGTTGCGTAGCGCGGATAACCGTCGAGTTGTCAACCTGCTGCTGGCAGGCGAGAAGGCAAGCGACCGTACCCGTGTGGTATTCAACGAGGAGGCTTCAATGGAGTATGAGATCGGCCTTGACGCCGCCAAGTTCAGTAGTCCGAATGCGGATGCCGCCTCTTTCTATAGCTTGGATAAGGAGGGAAACCGATTGGCTATCAACGAACGTCCGGTAGCGGATGGCGTGGTACGCCTTGGATGTGTCCTGCCTGCCAAGGGAAGCTATACGATCTCATTGAAAGAGAAGATTGGCGAGGGTATTCAGTTGGTAGATAAGCGGACGGGTGCCGTATGCGACCTGAACCAAGAGGCTTATACTTTCGAGGCCGAGGCCGGAACCCTCTCTGACCGCTTTGAGTTGAGGAGCGATGTGGTGACTTCTGTTGAGGCAATCGACGCGTCGGTTCGCTGGAACGTGCGAGAAGGCTTGTTGATCGTATCCGGCTTGCGTGATGTGGAAACCTTGAGCGTATGCGATGCGGCGGGTCGTATCCACTTCGCCGGTAAGGCGACGGATGACGAGGTACGTATCGCCCTACCTCAGTCTGGTATTTATTATATGACATGGACGACAAAAGCGGGCGAGCGTCAGACTCGTTCCATTAAATGGTAATCGCTATGAGAAAACGATTGTTGCGATCTATTACGATGATCTTGTCTCTTTGGATCTTCCTCGGAGGATCCATCGGGCAAGTCTATGCGCAGGATGAGTTCAATCCGACTCCTCCGCCGGAGCCGGGTAAACTAACGCTCTTGCTCTCCGCGGATCCCCACGGATCCCCACGGATCCGCTTATTTGGAGCAAACGAATCCGTCCGGTATTTATGATACGGGTACGGAAGTGACGGTACGGGTCTATCCGCATACGGATTATGAGTTTGTGGCTTGGCAGTCCGCTGATGGAGAGGAATTGTCCGGTCTATCGGAATATACCTTCACCCTTACGGAGAAAAACGCTCGCTTGATTGCTAAATTGCGTTTCAACCCGAAGGAGAATCCATCGGAGCCTGGAGATGGTTATTATAATTTGATTACGACCGTCACTCCCTCCATGGCCGGATGGGTAGAACAGAGCGGCCAAGGTATTTATGAAAATGGCAAAGAGGTGACACTTATCGCCCATGCTTACCCCGATTATGTGTTCGACCATTGGGAGAGCGATGGGAAGAAAGTATCGGAAGAGGCAACCTATCGCTTCACCATGCCGGGCAAGCATGTGTACCTGCGGGCCGTGTACGACTGGAAGCCGCAAAGTCCTATCGAGCCGGAGATCGGGTATTGCCTTTACGTAAACACTTCCGATCCGGAGGCCGGCTACGTCTCGCAAAGCGGGAACGGTATCTATGGGTTAGGGGATGAGGTGACCTTGATCGCCTCGCCTACGAAAGACTACGACTTTATCGGCTGGTACGATGAGGCGGGTGTATGCCTGTCTACCGACATCTCTTATACGTTGACTATTAGTAAGCGAACCACTACGATCGAGGCTCGCTTCAAGAAGAGAGAGGTACCGGTGGATAAGGTGGATATCGTATCCGGGCCGAATCCGGATGATCCTTCATCTACGGAGAAAGGCGGTGAGGTGAAAGTGATAGGCGAACCCATTCCCGGCCAAACGGTCAAGATCATCGCGATGCCGGAACCGGGTTATGCTTTCGAAGGTTGGTATTTGGATGGCGTGTTTATCCCGGAGGCGGAGATGAGCCATGAGATCCTGATCGGTAAAGATATGGGTAAGTTAGAGGCTAAATTCCGGGAATTACCCGTTGACTTGGAAGTAGAGGGCGGCGAGAACGGTTGGGTGGAAGTGACCCGCTATCGAGGCGATGTCATTAACTTGAAGGCTGAGCCGATCGTAGACCATACCTTTATGGGATGGTACTTGCTGGATCAGTTATTGTCGAAAGCCTTGCATTATGATTTCGATGTCAATATCCTACGTGCGGCCTTGCCCGCTATTCGTGCGGTGTATACCAAAGGTGCGGTAGCCAATGAGACGATCGCTAGGGAGGAACCAGTCACGATCACTTTCTCCGGGAACCAACTTTGCGTGACGGCTCGCCAAGCGATCCGCAGATTGATGGTTTACTCATTCGAGGGGGACTTATTAGGCATTAACGGCCAAATGGAACAAGGTGATATCTATCGCTTATCCATACGTAGCCCCTTACTTCTCGTTATCGAAGCGACGGATGGCATTCGTATCATCCGTAAACTATCCATCGGACGGTAGTCTGTGGAGTAGCTTGGATATATGATTCTTTCAATGCCCGTTCTAAGGTTCTTATAATGCCCATCGTAAGCTCTTTTGAATGGGCATTGTTAGATGCTTACGATGGGCATTGTAAAAAACGATAAACAAAAAGCCATCCAGCGGAACGTTGGATGGCTTTTTGTATGGCAATAGAATCGGAGAGATTACACTCTCTTTTCTTTGATTCTTGCTTTCTTACCAGTAAGGGCACGCAAGTAGTACAATTTAGCACGACGTACTTTACCGATTTTGTTAACCGTGATGCTTTCGATAAACGGAGATTCGATCGGGAAAATTCTCTCAACACCTACGTTCTCAGACATCTTACGCACCGTGAAACGTTTCTTGTCGCCATGACCGGAGATACGGATAACAACACCGCGATACTGCTGGATACGCTCTTTGTTACCCTCTTTGATACGGTAAGCTATCGTTATCGTATCACCACTCTTGAATGAAGGATGCTCCTTCTTTGTAGCAAACGCTTCTTCTGCAATCTTAATTAAATCCATTGTTTATAGCTTTTTAATTGTAATTTATAATGAAACGCAATTTAACGGGCTACGTTTCCCGACAGAGATTACGTAAAGCGGGTGCAAAGTAACGAAATAAATATTTGATACGCAATAGGTAGATGTTTTTTGCCGGAGGTTTTTTATATTCGTGCATCCAATTTTACGTTACTATTGCGATATTTTCTTATTTTTGGAGAGTAATAATGATAATGTTGTGATGAGACAGATTGGTATCTTGCTTTTGTGTTGTATTTCCCTTTTATCGGGTGGAGCTCAAACCGTTCCGAATCTTTATCGTTCGGTGGATCAGGAAAAGATGAATCATTGGGTTGATTCCGTGTTTGACGCTATGAGTTATGATGAGCGGATCGGGCAGTTGTTTATGGTTATAGCGAACCCTAAATCCGATGATCGGAATATGCAACGGCTCATGCGTTACGTGAACGAGATCAAGATCGGGGGCATCTTGTTCCATAAAGGGGATCCGGTGACGCAGGCGGAGGTGACCAATCGTTTGCAAAAGGCTTCCCGGATCCCGATGTTGGTCTCTTTGGATGGGGAGTGGGGACTTTCTATGCGATTAAGCGGAACTACCCGTTTCCCGAAGAACATGATGCTAGGCGCTATCGAGGACAATGCCTTGATCGAGGAATATGGAAGAGAGGTGGGACGCCAGTGCAGGGAAATGGGAATTCATATAAATTTCGCCCCCGATGTGGACGTGAATAGCAACGTGGATAATCCTGTAATCGGCCTGCGCTCATTTGGCGAGAATCCGGATGCTGTGGCGGAGAAAGGTCTCGCTTATGCGAGAGGATTGGAAAGTACGGGTATCTTGTCTGTCTCCAAACATTTTCCCGGACATGGCGATACTTCCGAGGACTCGCACGAGACATTACCCGTCGTGCGCCATAACCGGGCTCGTTTGGATAGCGTGGAGCTTCTTCCTTTTAAACGTTATATATACGATGGGTTCGCCGGGATAATGACGGGACATCTTTACGTTCCTGCATTGGACAAAAGCCATAAGCCGGCTTCTTTCTCCAAGGCGGTAGTGACGGATCTATTACAGAAAGAGCTTGGTTTTCAGGGCTTGTGCTTTACAGATGCTTTAGCGATGAAAGGGGCTTCCACAAATAAAACGGATAATCCTTCGGTAAAGGCTTTGCTTGCAGGGAATGATATTTTGCTCGCTCCGGCCGCTCCAATCAATGATTTTACCGCAGTGAAAGAGGCTATCGAAGATGGTGTATTGGAGCTGGAAGCTATCGAGGCCAAGTGCTTGAAAATATTAAGGTATAAATATATCGCTGGATTGAATGCCTATAAACCTGTCGAAACAAAAGGATTATCGAAACGTTTGAATTCTCCGCATGCGGCATGGATGGCGGCGAAATTGAATTCGGAGGCTATTACCGTTTTGAAGAATGAGGATACGATCTTACCTCTTAAACAGTTGAACAAGAAAAAGATTGCGGCGCTCTCGATTGGAGACGGGGCTGGTAATGAGTTCCAGAAAATGCTGGGCGAATATGATTCGATCGCTTGCTTTAGTATCGGACGGCGTTCTACGGCTGTCCAAGTCCAGCAGGTTTATAGTAAATTGCAAAAATACGACGTGATCATTTGTGGCGTGCATACGATTCGTATTCCCGAGAGTTTAGCGTTGAGGCAGTTAGCCGCTAAGAAAGAGTTGGTCTATGCTTTCTTTACCTTACCATATGCTTGTAAGGAATATAAGAAATCGATCGAGAAGGCGAAAGCGGTCGTGTTGGCTTACGAGGGCACTCCCTTAGCGCAGGAATATGCGGCTCAAGTGATATTCGGAGGCATTGCGGCGAAAGGGAAACTCCCGGTTTCGATTCCGGAATTGTATTATGCGGGTACCGGTATTTTTACGGAGAAGACTCGTTTGGGGTATCACCAGCCGGAAGAGGTGAGCGCGAATCCGGTCCGTTTGGATGTAATTGAGTCAATCGTTAAAGAGGGGTTGGATGAGAAGGCTTATCCCGGCTGCCAAGTGTTGGTTGCGAAGGACGGCATGATTATCTATAATAAATCGTTTGGTTATTTTGATTACGAAAGTAGGCAGCCGGTCACGGAGGCGTCAGTTTATGACTTGGCTTCGGCATCGAAGGCGGCGGGGACTTTATTGGCGGTCATGAAAGCGTATGATGAGAAGAAATTCACCTTGAACAATAAGATCTCCGATTTTATACCGGAGTTGAAAGAGTCTAATAAAAAGGATTTGTCGATAAAAGAGTTACTATACCATCAATCGGGAGTGACTCCAACTATTAATTTCTATCTGGATGCCATTGATAAGGATAGTTATAAAGGCAGTTTATATAGTTCGACGAAGAACGCCACGCACCCGGTTCGTTTTGACGCCAAAACGTATGTCCGGAATGATTTTAAATATCTTCCGGATATAGTATCAGATACACGCAAACCTGGGTTTACGACCGAGGTGGCCCGTAATTTCTATGTGAGCGATTCCTTCAAGGATACGATCTTGCAAGATATCAAGAAATCCCGTTTGGGTATGAGAGGAAAATATGTATATAGCTGCGTGAATTTCATTATGCTGAAGATGATGGTGGAAAATCTGATGAAATCTCCGATGGACCAGCTTCTTCGGGAAGATTTCTATAGTGGGTTAGGGGCTTGGCATACCACTTATAATCCGTTGAAGCGAATGGATACCTTGCAGATTGTACCTACGGAACAAGATGGATTTGTTCGCCGTCAATTGCTTCGCGGATATGTGCATGATGAGGCGGCCGCTTTTCAAGGGGGTGTTTCTGGAAACGCCGGATTATTTTCGAATGCGAATGATTTAGCGAAAGTGCTCCAATTGATGCTAAACCAAGGGATTTATGGCGGCGAGCGCTATCTTTCTTTGGAAACCAGCCGTTTGTTTACGCAAAGCAAGAGCCCGACTAGCCGTAGAGGGCTAGGGTTTGATAAGCCGGTGATCGGTAATCCGAAAGCTTCGCCTTGTGGGGCTTTGGCTCCCGCTTCGGTCTATGGACATACAGGATTTACGGGTACTTGTTTTTGGGTAGATCCGGATAACCAGCTTATTTATATATTTTTGAGTAACCGGGTGAATCCTAGCCGGGCAAATAATAAACTGGGATCGCTTGATATACGTACTCGCATACAGGATGCGATCTATAAGGCGATTGATAGGAAAAGCCAAAAAGATTCGTAATTTTGTGACAGGTTTAACAGATAAGGTATTAATTAAAAAGCAGGTATATGTTATACGGACACGGTGATGATTTTTATAACGCAAAGAACGAGGTAAAGATAAACTTTAGCTCGAATGTGTGGCACGGAGCTAATTTAGATAAGCTGAAGGAGCATTTGATTGAGCATTTTGATAAGTTGACTCGTTATCCGGAGCCGGATGCCGCAACTTTGAAAAGATTACTGGCCCGCCGGTATGAGATCAAGGAGGAGAATATCATAGTGACGAATGGCTCGATCACGGCTTTTTATTTGTTAGCACAAGCTTGGCGGGATGCGAAATCCATGATCGCTATTCCTTCTTTCTCTGAATATGAGGATGCTTGCCGTTTGCATGGGCATGAGATCTCTTTTTTCCCGATATCCGACGATTTATCGGAGTTATCCTTGGAGGGACAGGATTTCTGTTGGATTTGTAACCCGAATAACCCGGATGGAAAGTTGATCCACCGCACGGAGCTTCTCCGTTTGATCTCGGCGAATCCGCAGACTACCTTCGTTATTGATCAGGCATACGTGGCTTTCACGACGGAAGACATGTTAAAGCCGAGTGACGTGAAAACGTATAAGAACTTAATCCTTGTACAATCTATCTCTAAGGCTTATAATATCCCTGGTTTGCGTATCGGCTATCTGGTCGCTTCTCCGGAGATCACGGAGAAGGTGAACAAATATATCATACCTTGGTCGGTAAATGCTATTGCTATTGAGGCAAGTAAATATATCTTGATCCATCCGGCGCAATTTACGTTGCCGATCCGTAAATGGCAGCGCGAGACTGCGGATTTTATTTATCAATTAAGCAAATTGGATGGCTTGGAGGTAATCCCGACCTCTACGACTTTTTTCCTTGTCCGTTTGAAGAAGGGTAAGGCCGCTGATTTAAAGCAATTCCTTTTAGATAATTACGGAATCTTGATCCGTGACGCATCGAATTTCCGGGGCTTGGATGAGACTTATCTACGGCTCTCTACCCAGAAGGCTGATGAGAACCAGCTTTTACTTGAGGGGGTAAAGATTTGGTTGGACCAACGATAAACGACTATGAAGGGGAGGGGGGAACCCCTTCCTGTTAAAAAAGCCAGCCGATAAATAGAGGTAGGTAATCTTTTAGCTCTGTCTTTAGAAGTTCTGTTGCCTTGTTCTTGTATCTTTCCACGGTTCGTATGGATATTTGCATTTCCTCTGCGATTTCTCCATAGCTCTTATTCTCGAAACGATTCTTCTCGAATGCGAGCCGATAGTTCTCCGGTAGCTTGTCAAGGGCTTGTCTTAATAACGTTTGCAGTTCTTCCCATGTGTAGAGTTCCTCACTACTTTCCGCATAGATCGGGATTTGTTCTTGGATGAGCGATTCGTAATATCTTTCATGGTTGCGTTGCAGATAATTTAAGCAGTGATTTCTGGCGCAAGTGACGAGATAGCTACGTGCGGAGGTCTTTACTGAGATACGGCTGCGATTTTCCCAAATTGCGAAAAACACGTCCTGCACGATATCTTCTCTTGTTTCCTTATCTGTGATAAAGCGTTTGGCGTACATACAAAGTGCCGGATAATATAACTCGAATAAGCGGTGGAAGGCGAGCCTATTATCTTCAGTCGTAATTTGTTCTAAAAGTAAATCGACATTAATAGCCTTGGTATGATTTCTTTCCATGATGGGGCAAAGGTATATATTTTTGAAGAGAACAAAATTAAAAAAACTCATTTTCGCTGTCGTGTTTTTCTTTAGAGTGTGTCTCTATAAGTAAAGGAAGAAAATATATGGAAAGAAAGGTAGAACATAAAAGTGTGTCACGTCAGGTCGAGGAAATTAAAGCCTTGTCTGAGGACATATTAGAGTATCGGTCGATTGACGTGCAAAAGGCATGGCTACGAATGGAACGTCGGGTAGGGCGGCAAGCTGTCAGACGAACTTTGTCGCTGCTTTTTACTCGTGCGGCAGTTATATTGGTGCTTCCGTTGTTATTTTCTTCGTTACTTTTCTCCTATTTGTATTATGCCACAAGATATGACGAGAAGTCTCAGCCTGTCGTTTATGCAGAGGTTAACTCCCTGCCCGGAACGATTACTCGGTTTGTGTTGCCAGACCAGTCTGTCGTATGGTTGAACTCGGGTAGTAAATTGACCTATCCGTCGGTGTTCGAGGAGAAAGAGCGCAAGGTGTTACTTTCCGGCGAAGGATATTTCGAGGTGGAGGCCGATCCGGAACATCCCTTTTGTGTATCAACTTCCGAAGGTTTACGGGTGGTGGCCTATGGAACAAAATTTAATGTCAATGCCTATGCTGACGAACCTTTTATAGAGGCCGTGTTGGAAAAAGGAAAGATTGACGTGATCCGGAATGATGAACGTATCCGATTGGAGCCGAACAAACAGGCGGTATTGGATAAGGAGAGCGGTACTTTCAGTGTTTCTGCGGCCAACCTGGAGGAGAAAATGGATTGGAAAGGAGGACGGATAGTTTTCCGGAATACTTCTTTGGATAAGGTGTTGAAACGATTGGAGAAACGATATAACGTGGAGATCGTATTGCATAAGAGCGGGAATGCGGAGTATAAATATCGGGCGACCTTCACTACGGAGACTTTGGAACAGATCTTGGATTATTTGAAACAGACTGCTCCTCTCGAATGGACATCACGAGAACCCTCGCAACGTCTGGATTCCTCGTTTGTTCGCCAGAGGATCGATGTTTATCAAAGATAATAGGAAATCTATACTAATATATTGTGTAATCATTAAATCTGTATGCTCATGAGCACATTTCATTTACGTAAGAGAAATCTTGCGCGGTGTTTACCTAATTCGGGCCGTATACTGAAACTTAGTACGGCATTTACATTTTTGACAGCTTTCCAGCTATATGCGGGAACATCTTCTTCGCAAGGAATGACACTTTCCTTGTCGCTGAAGAACGCAACGGTAGAACAAGCGATTGATCGGATCGAACAGGAGACTGGTTATTCTTTCTTGTATTCCAATCATGTCCTAGACACGAACCGTCTTATCAGTTTGAATGCTAGCAATAAGGATATAAGTGTGGTCTTGTCACAGGTTTTCGACAATATGGGGGTCGAATACAAGATTGTGGATAGGCAAATCATTTTGTTGCGAAAGGTGGAGTCCGCTCCTGTCGTACAGCAACAAGGCCGTAAGGTACAGGGTGTCGTATTGGATTCGAGTCAAGAACCGATCATTGGTGCGAATGTCTTGGTGAAAGGAACCTCTATTGGTACAATCACGGATATTGATGGTCGTTTCACGTTGGAAGTACCTGATAATGCGGTACTGGTCGTTTCTTATATCGGTTATTTGTCTATGGAGCTGACTCCGGGCTCGAAGACGGATCTGACGATATCTTTGAAAGAGGATTCGCAAAACTTGGACGAGGTTGTAGTGGTAGGTTATGGCGTTTCTCGTAAAAAGGACTTGACGGGTGCGGTTTCGGTCTTGAAGATCGATGACTTGAAAGATACACCGGTATCCAGCGTAGACCAAATGATGCAAGGTAAATTATCTGGCGTGAACGTGATGCCGGATAATATGCCGGGTGGTGGTGTCGCTGTCCGTATCCGTGGTTATAGTACGATTCGTAACAATGACCCTCTTTATATCATTGACGGTATTCCCGTGGATGGGGGAATCAATTTCTTGAATCCGAATGATATAGAGTCCATGCAAGTATTGAAAGATGCTTCCTCTGCTTCTATTTATGGAGCGCGTGCCGCCAATGGTGTTGTTATCATTAATACGAAAAAGGGAAAAGAAGGACAATTCAATGTGAATTTAGATGCGTACTTTGGTGTACAAAAAGCGGCTAAACAATTGAAGATGTTGAATGCGCAGCAATTTGGCGATATGTTGTGGCAAGCGATGAAAAACGACGGAAAGACACCTTCACACGATGTTTATGGAAACGGTGATCAAGCGGTTGTGCCCGAATATCTGGATAAAGATCATAAGATTCCTTCTGATGACGTGGATTGGGTAGATGAGATTTTGCGTGCCGCTATCGTTCAATCCTATAACCTTTCCTTCACGAAAGCCGATAAGAAATCCAATCAATTGTTTTCTTTGGGGTATTATGATCAGCAGGGATTGGTGAAGTTAAGCGATTTCAAGCGTGTGAGCGGTCGCTTTAATTCCGAGTATAAATTGTTCGATGACCATCTTCGTATCGGGGAGAATATTTCTCTTTCTCATTCTTGGGGTACTAGTGTCTCCAATAATGCGGCGTTGGGAGGAACTTTGTATGAGGCCTATAAGTTCCAGTCGATCACACCGGTGAAGAACTTGGAGGATGAATATGCGGGAAATGTCTTTTCGGATATTCCTAACCCGATGGGAAAGTTGCATAGAAATAAGGATAACAAGGATAAGAAGAGCCGCTTGGTGGGTAATTTGTACGCAGAGCTGCACTTGTTTGACGGATTTATGTTCAAGACTTCTTTTGGTGCAGACTATAATAATCTATACAGACGTTCTTTTAGCCCTAAATATGATGAGATCAACGCTTCCGAGAAATTAAGTGGTTTGTCTAACCGGAATGCATGGAACTTCAACTGGGTGTTCACGAATACCTTGAACTATACCAAGACATTTGGCGATCATACGATCAATGCATTGTTGGGTATGGAGTCGTTGAGAAATCGGTATGAATATTTTGCGGCTTCGAGAGATGGTTTCCCTTCGGATGATCCTAACTTCCATTTCTTGGATGCGGGCGATGTAGGAACCCAAAAGAACTCAGGGTTTGCCACGGAGTATAGCATGGTCTCTTATTTCGGCAAGATCGATTACAATTATCACGATCGTTATTTGGTCGCTTTCACTTTGCGTCGGGATGGATCTTCCCGTTTGGGGAATAATAAGTGGGGTAACTTCCCGGCTGCTTCGGTGGGATGGCGTATCAGTAATGAGCCATTCTTTGATGTGGAGGCTATCAATAACTTGAAGCTTCGTGTCGGTTGGGGACAAAATGGTAACTCTGATGTTCCTTCTTACGCAACGATCGATTCCTATAAGAGTAGTTCATCTACCTCGAATTATCCGATTGATGGAAGTCAAAGCTCTGTGGATTTAGGATTTGTGCAGACTCGTAATGGTAACGCTAATTTGAAGTGGGAGACGACCACTCAAACCAATGTTGGCTTGGACTTAGGTTTCTTAAGCGGTGACTTGAATTTGACATTGGACTTCTTTAATAAGGACACCAAGGATTTGTTGTGGCGTAGAGCCTTACCTGCTTCGATCGGAGGAACGAACATGACGGTTTGGGATAACGTCGGAAAGATGAATAACAAGGGTTTTGAGATGGAGGTGAATTATCAGAAACAGATCAATCAAGATTTTGGCTTCTCTGTAGCATATAATTTCTCTATCATCAAGAATAAGATGACAGAGCTGAATGGCGTGGATTATATTGGTCTTTCCAGCAGCGAACTTCATGGACGAAACTTTGACCAAGAGACCTCTCGTTCGGCGGTAGGACAACCGATCGGCTCTTTCTTCGTGTATGAGGCAGATGGCTTGTTTCAAAACGACGCAGAGATCCAAAACTATAAGAATGATAAGGGCGAGCTGTTGCAACCGAACGCTAAACCTGGCGATATTCGCTTTAAGGACTTGAACGGTGATGGAGTAATCAATAGCGAGGATCGTGATTTTGTAGGTAGCCCGCTGCCTGATTGCAGTATGGGTCTAACGCTTGGGTTCAATTATAAGAACTTTGATATAAGTGCGTTCTTCCAAGGGGTATTTGGTAACGAGGTTTATAATTTGACAAATTATTTGGGTGAGTTCTATAATCAAGCTCAGTATAATAAAAACTCTACGATTCTGGATGCTTGGAGACCGGATCATACGAATACGGATATACCACGTGTAACATTGGATGACCCGAATAATAATATCCGGCCTTCTACTTATTATATTCATAACGCTTCCTTCGTTCGTTTGAAGAATTTGAAGATTGGTTATACCTTGCCGGATCGGATCGCATCTAAATTGAAATTGAAACGTACCTATATTTATTTACAAGGACAGAACCTGTTTACGATAACGGGCTATAATGGTATTGATCCGGAGGTGGGTTTGCAGAGCTATTCTTCCGAGAACCGAAATTTGGATATGGGTGTTGATCGTGGCGTATATCCGTTGCCAAGGACATTCACCTTAGGAGTTAATGTTAATTTTTAATTGAAAATCTGATGTACGATGAAAAAGATAGTTAGTTTAGTTGTTGCGGCTTTAGTGATGTGCTCTTGTGCCGATTCTTTTCTTTCTGAGGAGCCTGTAGGAGAATTTATGCCCGAGCAGGTAGAAAGTGAGGAAAACATAGAGGGAATCGTGATAGGTGCTTATGCGGTATTGGATGGATATTATGCTTCGGATGCGATCAACTCCGGTTGTTCGAATTGGCAGTTTGGGGATGTCGTATCTGACGATGCCTATAAAGGGGGTGGAGGTACCGGTGACCAAAACCAGATTCACTTGATGGAAATCTTTAATGCCAATCCGACGGGTATCGATTTTGAGGCTCGTTGGGCTGCTCTTTATGAGGGTGTAAAGCGTTGTAATCAAGCGATTCGTTTGTTGAGCAATAGTACGGTAAAGAACAAAGAGCAACGTTTGGCGGAAATGCGTTTCTTGAGAGGACACTATTATTTCAACTTGAAAGTCATCTATAATTTGATCCCTTGGATTGATGAGACGGTGGTTGATCCGAATGAGTATCATACGAAATCGAATATGGAGTTTACGTCCGACCAGCTATGGGAAAAGATTTTTGGGGAATTCTCTGCCGCTTATCAAGTCTTGCCGGAAAGCCAATCAGATTATGGACGTCCTACCAAAATGGCGGCAAAAGCTTATATGGCTAAGGTGTATTTATATCAGTCGAAATGGAAAGAGTGCCTAAGTGCTTGTGATGAGGTGATCCAGTCCGGGAAATATACGCTGTATCCTGATTTCAGGGAAGTGTTCTTGCCGGAGAATGATAACAACTCAGAAATTATTTTTGCGGTTCAGTTATCTATTAACGATGGAGCGTCCAGTAATCAAAACGGAAGTTATGGCGATCGTTTGTTACCGCCGGGAGGTCCTTATCCAACTTATGGATTCTTGCGGCCGACCCAGAATTTGGTAAATGCTTATAAGACGAATGAAAACGGCTTGCCTTATAATGATGGTAAGGATGTGGCGGAAAGCGACTATGTGGATGTTCGTTTGGATCATACCTTGGCTCGGCCAAATATTCCGTTTATGGATGTACAGGTGTATGATTGGACTCCAAGAGAGGCTAGCGTATATGGCCCGTATAGCCCGAAGAAACGTTTGGTATCGTTGAACTCTACCCATTACTCTCCGATATGGCCATATGTGAATGCGTTAAATTTTTACGTGATTCGTTATGCGGATTTGCTGTTGTGGAGAGCTGAGGCCGCTATCGAGACCGGTGATTTGGAGACTGGACGTAAGTATATTAATAAAATTAGAGAGCGTGCAAAGAATACACAGCATGTCAAGCTGTGGGATGATCAGTCGCAAGATGCCGCTAATTATAAGGTGGAGATTTATACCGAGCCATTTAAGTCGAAAAATGAGGCTGTGCAAGCATTGCGTATGGAAAGACGTTTAGAGATGGCTCATGAGGGTATCCGCTTCTTTGATTTAGTGCGTTGGGGTATTGCGGATGAGGTTCTCAATGTGTATTTTGAGAAAGAAAAAACATTCCGTTCCCACTTGCAGAATGCCCGCTTTGTAAAAGGAAAGCATGAGTATTTTCCGATACCTCAATCTGTTATAGATATTTGTGGCGCTGAAGTAATGAAACAGAATCCGGGTTATTAAAGTTTTATGAATGGTTGAAAGAAAAGGCAGCGCCCTACTTGGGCTGCCTTTTTTATTATTTTTGTATGGAGATGAAACAATTGAGATTTCTTTTATATCTGTTGAGTTGGGTTATTTGCTGTGAGCTATCTGCGACTCCCCATAATATCGCTTCTTTGGCGAAAGTCTCTTGCTCTTCTGCGTTAACGCAGGAACAAGGTTGTGAGAATGTAGTGGATCAGGTGATTCGTATTGCAGGAAAAGGAGAGTGGGTCGCTAAAACAAAGTTGGACTTCCGGGGGCGGGTGTATCCCTATCCTTGGATTCAATTGGATTGGGAAGAGCCTATTTATACGAATCAAGTCATATTATATGATCGGGTAGATAAGGACAGCCATACGGCGGCCGGTACGTTGTTCTTTAGCGATGGAAGCTCAATCACGGTCAACCAGATTCCTAATGATGGAGCACCGAAAGTGGTGACGTTTGAGACTAAAAAAATAGAATGGCTTCGTTTTCAGGCGACAGATGGGGAAGGACGAGATTTAGGTTTGTCTGAGATAGAGGTTTATCCCGCACCGGAATCTTATACAGATTATGTCTCATGGGTTAATCCGTATATCGAGACGGCTAAGGGGCGGTATTTTTTCTTTGTTACAGGAAGCTTGCCTTTTGGAATGATCAGTTCCGCTCCGTTAACCCGTAATATCAATCAGGGAGGAGGAGGTTATAATTATAACTCTACAACGGTATTAGGTTTTCCGCAAATTCATAATTGGATGATTTCTGGCTTGTCTCTGATGCCAGTAAAAGACGAGGTAGATGTCTGTGGAGGGGATAAGGCTTGGCGTTCTTCTTTCTCCCATGAGGGTGAGATCGTTCAACCCGGCTATCATCGTTTATTTTTGGATTCCTACAAGATATGGGTGGAACAGACCGTTACGGACCGAGTGGGGCTTTATCGTCTTACGTATGCGGAAGATGGTTTGGCGAAGGTCTTGGTGAACTTGGGAGGTCATATCGCTACTTCTACTTTGTTGAATGCTCATGTGACTAAAGTGAGTGATACGGAGATCTCCGGATATTTTGATACAGCCGGTCGTGTATGGGGCGGTGTGGATGTTGCGAAAGTGTATTTTGTCATTCAATTCAATAAGCCAATGGAGATATTAAATGGTTGGGTAGGCGATAAGAAGGAAATGGGAGTCGGACATTTTGCGGGTTCTTCCGAACTGATTACCGTGCCCGGTTCTTCTTTTAAACAGTCTCCGTCTTCTGGTGTGGAGGTTTGTTTCGGTTCTTTTAAGGCGGGTGATGAGTTGTTGTTGAAGACCGCTATCTCTTATGTCAGCGAGAAGAACGCTCGCGAGAATATAGAACGGGAATGTACGCATTGGAACTTTGATCAGGTTCGGCTTGAATCTCGAGATATTTGGAACGAGTGGCTGGGAAAGATCGATGTGCAAGGAGGTTCTTCTCAACAAAAAATCAAGTTTTATACGGATTTATGGCATGTCTTGTTAGGACGGCATAAGATAGATGATAGTAATGGAGATTACCCGGATTATTTGTCTGGGGGAAAACGTATCGGAAAACAAACGAGAATACATACGATCGCTCCTAAATATCAGGTGCGTACTTTGCCTAAAGACGAAAAGGGTATGTCTCGATTCCATATGTATAATTCGGATGCGTTATGGTTGACACAGTGGAACTTGAATACCTTATGGGGATTGGCCTATCCTTCGGTGTTAGATGAGTTCTCGGCCTCTCTGATCGAATATGATAAGAATGGAGGTTTGTTGCCTCGTGGACCAGCGGCTGGTTCTTATACCTATATTATGACCGGTTGTCCGGCTACTTCCTTAATTACTTCGGCTTATCAACGAGGGATATTCCATAAATGGTCTCCCAGCGAGGGATACGCAGCCATGAAAAGGAATCATGGGAAAGGTGGAATGTTGGCTTTTGATATGGATAAGGAACTTGCGTTCTATATCAAGCATGGATATTGTCCGGAAGATGCAGGCTTGACCATTCAATGGGCGTTCGAGGATTGGGCCTTAAGTCAAATGGCGTGGGCCATGGGTAAACGGGGCGATTCCGATTATTATAAGAGACGATCGTTAGGCTGGTCGGCGTCTTTTCATCCAGAGTTGAAGTTGATGATGCCCAAGAAGGAAGATGGTGGATGGACACATCTGAATCCTTTGTCTGAACGGGGATTTGTACAGGCAAACGCTTGGCAAGCCACGTTTGGGCTATCTCATGACATAGAGCGGCTCGCACGTTTAATGGGAGGAAATGATAGTTTGGTAACCAAGTTGAATTATGCGTTTGAGATGTCTGTAAACGCAAAGTTTTTGTCTAGTTATGTGAGCTATGCCAATCAGCCCGGTTGCTCGAATGCTCACGTCTTTTCACATGCGGGAAAGCCTTGGTTAACTCAATATTGGGTAAGGCAGGTCGCTAAACGAACCTATGGAGATATTACGCCAGAGCGAGGTTATGGAGAGAATGATGAGGATCAGGGGCAGATGGCCGGTGTTAGCGCATTGATGGCTATAGGATTATTTAGTTTGGATGGAGGTTCTGCTTTTAATCCTATGTATGATATAACAAGCCCGGTCTTTGATGAGATTACGATTCGGCTGGATTCTCGTTATTATAAAGGCCATGAATTCAAGATCAAGGTACATGATAATACTCCAGAGAATTGTTACATTCAAAAATCCACTTTGAATGGTGAGGTGTATTCTAACTATCAATTGCCACACGGCGTATTCGAGCAAGGTGGTGTCTTAGAATTGTGGTTGGGGGATGAGCCTAATAAGGGATGGGGGACTCCATAATGATTCGGGTATATCCCTCAATTTGTGTGATGATTCAAAAAAAGGATGTGCCATGACAATGAGGCACATCCTTTTTCATTTCCTTTTGAATCTAAGTAGCGTGTGTTATTCTACTCGTTTGTTAATTGCGATATGGCCCAAGTAGCCTAAGATAATCAAGCCTAGACCTGTCAGAAGAATACCATTGGTCATCCCTCCTGTTAAAAACGGTACAGCTAAAATTGCCACACCGATAATGAGTACGAGCACTCCTAGATTTTTTATTAACTCATTCATGGTTATAGATATTTTATAATTATTTTCTTTTCTACCGCAAATAAAGCAATAATAACCCGATCGTGAAAATATTTTCGGAGAAAAATAATGAAACGATTGAAATTAGCTTCTATATTTGTGTTATAATAGAGTTGCGTATGGGAAGAATACTTTACATAGTTTATTTGTGGCTGTTTTTTGTACCTGTATTTCTGGTACTGACTTTACTTACGGCTGTGACGGTTATCATCGGTTGTCTATTGGGTGGAGAGAAAATCTTCGCTTATTATCCGGGTATGATCTGGTCTCGGTTGACTTGTTATTTGGCACTTTGTCCGGTGACGGTAAAAGGGCGTGAGCATATTAATCGGAAACAATCGTATGTTTTCGTCGCCAATCATCAAGGTGCGTTTGATATTTTCTTGATATATGGTTTCTTAGGTGTTCCCATTAAGTGGGTGATGAAAGCGGGTATCGCTAAGATTCCGTTTGTCGGGGCTGCTTGCCATGCCGCTGGTTTTATCTTTGTCGATAATTCTACGCCGAAAGCTGCCGCTCGTAGTGTGTTGGAGGCAGAGCGTTGTCTTCGAAATGGGGCTTCTGTGATTGTTTTCCCGGAAGGTTCTCGTACGTATGACGGGAAAATGATTCGTTTCAAGAAAGGGGCTTATCAAATGGCGCTAGATCAGCATTTGCCTATTATTCCGATCACTTTAAACGGGCCATTTGATGTCTTGCCGATCGGGTCGTTGAATGTCCATCGTCATCGGATGGAAATGGTGATCCATCCAGCGGTTTCTACTGAGAATATAGACACTTCCCACAAAGGAATGCAAGCGTTTGCTAATCAGACTCAAGAAATCATAGCATCTGCCTTGTGGGAAGAATATAAATAATTTAGGTTATTATTTCCAGCTTTTCAAGATACCACGTTTCGCTACTTTCAGGCTGAATCCGAAATTATCGCCGAACATGGAACCGGCATCAGCAGCCAAAGATCCGGTAAATTCCCATCCCGATAAACGGGGATGTTGATAAGAGATATCTAAAAGTCCGGAAGCTCCTCTTTTCTTGTTTAGGAAAGGGCGGGCATGTCTGCCCCAGCTATTCATCACGGTCACTAATATCCGGTAGGATACTTGGGAGGAGATAGTGCCTTCCGCACCGAAATGCCAGTCACGAACACGGTTGTTCTTGAATCCTAATGAACCGTCTTCGTTATACTCCGGACTTGGGATCAGAGGAGAACCTATCGCCCGGTTAAAATAAGAGGCTCCGGTAGTGTATTCTCCGTTGTTATAATAATTATCATCACCGCCACCTACGCCGGGATGCAAATCGTGATCAAAATCGATGAAGTGGAACTGTCCGCTTTGGTCTCTCGTAACCAAATACTCTACGACGACCTTACGCAACCATGGGAACTTCGGTAAATCCAGTTGTCCTCCCCATAATCCGTCGGTATTGTTTACGAATATCATACCGGATTTATCCTCGAAGAAATGTTGGTAATAGGCGGATACTTGCCAGTTAGGTTGTGTAAAAGCCAATTTGAAATCGTAAGAGCCATAATGATTACCCAGTACGTTGATTTGATCGGAGACTGTTGCGTCGCCACCACCTTCGCTGCCGCAAATAACCCGGATAAGGTCCTTGATGGATTGAGGTTGCTTTCCGATCTTAGGATTGGTTGAGGTTCCTCCCCATTGTGCCCAATGCTGTACTCCGATTACACCGGATAACGGGAAGTCATTGCGTGTATCCTTAATCTGTACGAATAATGATTTATGATGCCATAAAACGTTATCTACATAAGTCTGCTTATTGTTTGTGAAGTTAGCCAGATAATCCTTGTCGAAAGAACGACCGACGGCAAAGTCTCCTTTGACTTGCATCCAGCCTTTCGTTAAAGGAACGACGGTAAATTCAGGAATACTGATGTTCACTTCCGGAATCGGGCGGGCATTGGCGGATTGCACGATATCGCCCGAGCTAAGCCAACGATCCCAAAGAGAATTATAGCGTTCCTTGCTTCCTACACTCAATAGCAAGCATTTGTAACCTAACTCGGCATATATTTGTTGGATAAAGAAATTGCGATGACGAGGAACTGCGGCCACTACGTCTAATCCGGCTCTCCAGTGAAAACCTTTGCCAAAAGTTTGATTATGGAATACTCCCGCATTCAAATATCCGTTATTCGCTTCCAAAGGAACAATTCCGTATCGATTGCTAACCATCCAGAAAGGGGTATTGTCGCCACTGGCTACCGATCCGAATATCTCGGCCTTGTAGGTAGTCGTTTCCGGAGTTGTCTCTTCTTCTTGAGCGAAACTAGCCGTTGCCATCCCCAGACAAGTCAGACCTATAAAAATTGATCGCACTGATTTCATGTATATATAAATGTTTTGTCTGGGCGCAAAGGTAAGGATTTATATGTTTGGTGCAACCATTATTGTTTCTTTAACCACTCGAATATAGTTTGATAGGCATCGTTCCGATAGGGCTTTTGAGATAGGATCAGATCGTGGATGCCGTTTGGAATGGTATCTCTCGTGACTTTGTCTCCTAGTTTCTCCCCGTATTTTTGAATGTCTTGAACATCCAAGACGATGTCGGAGGTCATGTATTCCTCATGCCATGTCTCTGTCTCCGGGAAAGATTTATAGGAAGATATCACTAATATCGGACAATTCAGTTTTAACCCTTTTTGTACCGTTTGTTGCGCTTCTTGTATGGCTTTGATCCATCCGGCTTTTTTCGGATGCCCGAATATCATTTTCCAGTTCGTATTAAACTCCCATTCTCCTTTATACTGCTTAAGCAGGCTATAAGCGTAATTCGGGTTCCCCAGCCCTTGTACGGTAAGATTCGGGAATAGCCTCCCGACAAATGCGACGGTTGGCAGTATGACTTTCTCCATAAACCATCCGAAATTCCAATCTAGAAAAGGACTATTTAAGATAAGCCCGTCTACCGGTAAGTCCCCTTTTTTACTATTCAAATAATAAGGTGTGATCAATCCGCCTGTAGAATGTGCCATTAATAATATCCGTTCATTACCTTCGGACCGGATAGTGGCTAAAGCGGTATCTATATCAGCGAAATACTCTTTTAGGCTCTTGCAAAAGAACGGGTTTTGATTGGGCAATATCGAACGCCCGTATTTCCGCAAGTCCATCGCATAGAAATTATACCCATGGGAGTTTACGCTATCCCCTAATTGTTTCTGAAAAAAATAGTCGTTATAGCCATGGATATACAGTATGGCCTGTTTTACGCTATCCAGTTGAGGCTTCTTGACCAGTGTGCAAACCACCTTCCCCTCATAATCATCCGGCATCTGGAAGGTACGGCGTAAATAACCATCTCCCAATACGTCGGGTACGTACTGAGCATATACGGTGCATACAAGAAGATATAGAAATACGATAAAACTTATTTTTCGTTGTAACATAATATATAATGTAACCGTGTTGTTTCCCATATAACTGAGAACGCTAAGATAAGGTTTATGAATTAGAATTCCCAATTTCTAAAAATGAAAAATGTAGGTAGAAGATTAGGATCTTGAATTAAAGTGATATATTTGTCCGATTGTTTGTAATTAAACTAATTATAATAACCGGAGAGATGGAGAAACAATCATTTATTACCACAGTAAAACGTTATTATCCTTGGATCAGCAGTATGGAAAAGGCTGCTTTTCATATACATGATGCTGTGAATCAGAAATATGACCATGTGTTGCCTTATGGATTTCATCTGAAAATGACAGCTTCGTATGTTTCCCGCTACGGATATTTGCTTGCAGAGAATGAGGTGGATATACTGATTTTGTATGCCTCTGCTTATCTGCATGATACGATAGAAGATGCACGGATGACCTATAATGATGTCGTGAAATTCTTGAAAGAATTCAAGGGGGGCGATTTTGTCTTGCCGGAAATCGTGAGACAGGAATTGGAAGGCCAAGTCCCAGAAATCGTATATGCCTTAACGAATGAAAAAGGACGAAACCGGGGAGAACGGGCGAATGACCTGTATTATCAAGGAATACGGGAGACCAAATTCGCTTCATTTATAAAAATGTGTGATCGGTTGGCGAATATACAATATACGATGATGTTTGTTTTCTCAAATCGTATGTTGGATGTTTACCGTAAAGAGTATCCGGAATTTATCCGATCGATCAGTGAAGGTGCGGTTACACAGGTACCGGTTGCCATGAAAGAGGAAGCGGAACGTTTGCTAAATAGCGAATCGTATATTATATAGTCTTCTCGAATGTCTTTTTTTCAGAAATCCATACGGAGCGATGAAGATCTGCTCGCCTCATTGAGGCAGGGGAGTGAGGATGCGTTTACTATTATTTATAAGCGGTATCATAAATTATTGTATGTGCTGGCCTATAAATATTTGAAAAGTACATATTCTTCGGAAGATGCCGTACAGCAAGTTTTTCTGAAATTGTGGGAAGCACGTTCTCTGCTCATGGTAAACGTGAATTTAAGAAACTACCTATATACGATGCTAAAGAATCACGTATTAAATGAGATCCGGAATAATAATAGTGCCGTAGAGAAAAATTATGAAATCGTACAATCAGTACCGGAATATGAGGATGAACTGCTTATAAAGATAGAGGAACAAGACATGATGTCCCATTTTTACCAAGCGATCGATCATTTACCGGAGCAGAAACGCCAAGTCTGTTTGTATAAACTGAAAGGTAATCTATCCAATCAAGAAATCGCCGATAAGATGAATATCTCAGTCCCCACGGTAAAAACACATTATGCGCAAGCGATAAAAATACTACGAGCACATTTCGAGAGATTATTTTTATTTCTTTTATATTTGTGGAACTCATCCTATTGATGGCTTTGCGTGTCAATTGATAAAAGTAAATGAACATGAAAATACCCGATCAATCGATCATAGAGAAAACGCTACATAATGAGGCTACTCCCGAGGAGTCTAGTGAGGTTGTTCATTGGTTTAAGACCCCGGAAGGACAGGTGTGGCTTGCTGAACGTATCGATCAGGATGAGAAGACGATTTATGTGGGGGAGGAAGAGGAATGGATCGACCATTCGATACCCTCAGCCATAATGTATCAGAATATTATGCGGCAACTCCGCCGACAAAGGATACGCCGTTTTATAGCGTATGCGGCTGCGGTCTTTATACCGGTAGCTCTAATTATCGGACTTTTCATACGTATAAACTCACAAGTGGATTTATTGGCAGATGATAGGTATGACGAGGTGTACGTTCCTAATGGGGAACGTATGCAGGTGCTTTTTCAGGATGGGAGTAAGGTCTATTTGAACTCAGGAAGCCGTATTCGTTATCCGAAAAAATTCGGTCTCTCCGAACGTAAGGTTTATTTGGAAGGAGAGGCTTGGTTCGAGGTCGCTAAGAATAAGAACTGGCCTTTTATCGTGGATCTTTCTTATATGGATATAAAAGTGTTGGGTACTACCTTCGATGTGAAAGCCTATCCGGAAGAAGAAGCTATATTCGTCGCTTTAGAGACAGGATCTATCGAATTGAAATCAAGATCCTTCAAATCTTATCAATTACACCCAGGAGAAAAAGCGGTTTATAATAAGGCCTCCGGACGCTGTGAGGTACTTCGTTCCCACGATGTCAAGATGTATTCGGCATGGAGACGTAATGTGCTCATATTTAAGGGTGCTCCTTTATCGGAAGTGATGAAAACATTGGCTCGGACTTATGGTATATCCTTTGACGTGAAGGATTCTGCCGCCTTACGATATACGTATACGATAACGACCGATAGTGTGAACCTGACCACGGTATTAAAGGAATTGGAAAAAATCACACCCGTATTATTCGAAGAAAAAGAAGGCAAGATAGAGGTCTGGATGAAAAAATAAAAAAATACCGACAACGGCTCATCCTTTTCATTTAGTCGTGTGTCTATTTTATAGGAGAACAGAAAAACGAGTGTTAACCTTAAAATAGATATGCGTATGGATTCCTCATAAATATATAAACATAGAAACAGCCGAAAAGCTCCTACCCTTTTCGGCTGCCGGTCGTATTAAAAATGAATTTCTAATACCAAATAATATAAATCATTACAAATATATGAAAGAAAAGCAAGAAAGCCCTCGGCGTAGGTGCCTTTTAATATTAATTGAGAAAATACCGAATGCCATGAAATTAACCTTTCTATTTTTAGTCATATCCTTGCTGTGTTTCACGGCTACCGCCTCGGCTCAGCGGGTGTCAATTGCATTAGAGAATGCGAAAGTAGAGAAAGTCTTGGCGGCTATTACAAATCAAACGGGTTTTAATGTCGCTTATAGTAAACAAGTTGTAGATGTAGATCGGAGGATAAGTCTGAATTTTACTAATGCGGAACTTTCTCAGGTCTTGGATAAATTAACGGAAGGAACGCTGTTGGGTTATGAGGTGAAGGGAGGAAAAATTTATTTGTTTAACCGTACAGAGAATAAGCCAATTAATCAGCAGTCCAAAAAAATAACAGGTCAAGTAACAGATCAGAATGGAGAACCTATTATTGGAGCTAATGTTATAGTAAAAGGTTCTACCACTGGTACCATTACGGATTTAGATGGAAACTATAGTATAGAAGCCTCTTCTTCAGATATACTTTTAATCTCTTATATAGGTTATAATACCAAGGAGATTGCGGTGAAAAATCAATCAACAGTTGATATAAAGCTTGTGGAGGATACCCAGAACTTAGATGAAGTTGTTGTGGTTGGATATGGTGTACAAAAGAAAGTCAATTTAACAGGGGCTGTAGCTCAAGTAACAGCTAAAGAATTAGAAAATAGGCCAGTGTCGAATGCGACTCAGATATTGCAAGGAACCATGCCAAATGTAAATATTATCTTTTCTACGGGAGAACCGGGTGCGGGAGGTTCTATTAATGTTCGTGGACAGGCATCAATTAATGGAGGCGAACCATTGGTCTTGATCGATGGTGTTCCAGGGGATATAAATCGTGTAAATCCTAAGGATATAGAATCGGTATCAGTGTTGAAAGATGCTGCGGCTTCTGCTGTTTATGGTGCTCGTGGTGCGTTTGGTGTGATTTTGGTGACAACGAAGAGTGCGAAGGCTGGTAAGATGAACGTTTCCTATGGTACTTTCTTTGCGACATCCAAGCCAACGGTTCGTACGGACTTTATGACTTCTGGATATGAGGCGGTTTCATTGTTGGATGAGGCTTTCCGTCGTGCCACAGGAAATACTTATACTCGTTATACGGATGAGGATATGGCAGAATTAGAGATTCGCCGATATGATAAGACGGAAGACCCTTCCAGACCCTGGACGGTCGTGAAGAACGTGAACGGAAAGGATATCTATAACTACTATGGTAATTATGATTGGTGGAATACAGTGTTCAATTCTCACCAGCCTTCTCAATCTCATAGTATCAATTTATCCGGTGGTACAGAGAAGATCAATTTCTTACTCTCCGGTAATTTCTATACGAAAGATGGTATTATGAAGATTAATACGGATAAGTTTACCTCTTATAATTTCCGTAGTAAGATTAATGCGCAATTGTTCCCATTCTTGAAGGTAACGAACAATACCTCATATTACGACAAGAATTACACCTATTATGGTCGCGAGGGTGGAGGTAATCCTAACTTTGTGTATGTAACGGTACATGCTTTACCCTGTTATGCACCAGTGAATCCAGATGGTACGGCTACTTATAATACGCTGAAAAATAATTATTCCATTGGTGATGGACTTTATGCGATGTTGTTGGATGGAGGAACAAAAGGAGAGAAAGGTATCCATGAGTTTACGACAACTACCAGTTTGGAATTTGATATTGCGAAACATATCAAATTGAATGCGGATTATACTTATTCGTTTTATATAGCGGACGATTGGTATCGATCTACAGTAGCGACTTACTCTATTGAGCCAGGTGTTGTGCAAGAAGTTCCTAATTATAATACGGATCAGTTGAAGAAGACAATGTGGTTTGACCCGATGCATGTGGCGAATGTTTATGCTAATTACAATCAGGTGTTTGGGAAACATATGGTTGGTTTGACTGCAGGTGTAAACTATGAGAATAAGAAACATTCTCGTCTTTTCGCTTCCCGAAAGAACTTAATATCAGAATCATTGAGTGATTTGGAATTGGCGACTGGAGATATGTTGGTTGGTGGAGGTGCGTACGATTATGCTTTGTTTGGTGCCTTTTTCCGTGCCAACTATGATTTTAATGATCGGTACTTGATAGAGGTGAATGGCCGCTATGACGGAACGTCTCGTTTTAAATCGGGTATGCGTTACGGCTTTTTCCCATCTGTATCCGCTGGATGGAGATTAAGTGAGGAATCTTTCTTTGAAAAGGCAAAAGATGTGGTAAATAACTTGAAAATCAGGGCTTCTTTTGGATCATTGGGTAATCAGGCAGTAAATTCAAGTAATCCGAATTATTATCCTTATATCTCAACAATGAATACAAGCTTATCCAGTTGATTGATAGATGGGCAGAAGACGCAAAACGCAAGTTCGCCGGATCCGATTATCGACAACTTGACTTGGGAAAAGGCGACGACTGTAAACGTTGGTGTAGATCTTAGCTTCTTGAATAGTCAGTTGAACGTATCAGGTGATGCGTATGTACGTAATACGACAGATATGTTAGTACCAGGAAAGACATTGCCAGCAGTGTATGGAGCGGCTTCTCCACAACAGAATGCAGGAGATCTTCGAACCAAGGGATATGAGTTGGTGATCAGTTGGAAAGATCAATTCGACTTGAAAGGGAAACCGTTCAATTATGGCGTATCGTTTGTACTAGGTGATGCGGTGTCTGAAATTACTCGTTATGACAATCCTAACAAGTTGTTGACAAATCATTATGAAGGCAAGCGTTTTGGTGAGATTTGGGGATACCGGATCGATGGTTTCTTTAAGACAGACGAAGAAGCCGCAAACTGGAAGATTGATCAAAAGTTGGTAAATACACAGATTCAAAAGGCTCCGGGTGAATGGGGACATTTGCGTGCGGGTGACTTGAAGTTCCGTGATTTGAATGGTGATGGCGTGATTTCTCCGGGAAAGAAGACCGCTGATGATCCGGGTGATATGGAAATCATAGGAAACTCAGAGCCTCGCTATAATTATGGACTTAATTTGAATGCTAGTTGGAATGGTTTTGATGTCTCGGCTTTCTTCCAAGGCATCGGCCGTAGGGATTGGTATCCAAGCGCAAATGCGGATAAGTTCTGGGGACCCTATTCGCGTCCTTATTTCTCGTTTACTCCGAAGAATTTTAATGACTTGGTTTGGACTCCGGAGAATCCGGACGCATATTTCCCATTGTTGAGAGGATATACGGCATTGAATAGTGGTGGATGTTTGAGAGATCCGAATGACAAATATATTCAAAATATTGGTTATTTGCGTTTGAAGAACTTGGTTATTGGCTATACGCTTCCTGATCGTTGGATGAAAAAAGTCTTTGTGCAACATTGCCGTTTATATGTAAGTGGAGAGAATTTGCTTACATGGACTCCGTTTGTCACGGATTATATTGATCCGGAGCAACCGGTGGCAGATAGTAACGGGCGAAGCTATCCGATGTCAAAGACATTCTCCGTAGGTTTAGATATTACATTTTAACTAAGTAACTAATCAAAATTAAGCAGCATAATGGCTAAAGTTAATATTCAGT
>ERZ778496.373-NODE-373-length-47107-cov-5.681735_pt1 | contig 47107 bp, 37 predicted proteins | sample MGYA00433099_ERZ778496 | MGnify/ENA primary metagenome ERZ778496 (study PRJEB29527, sample SAMN07138962) | mouse gut metagenome | material: feces | host: mouse | place: China:Nanjing | collected 2016-01-25 ...
CTTCTTGAAATGTAGAAGTTGGACTCGACTTTTTATGGTTTAGCGGACAGTTATAAAATAGAAATAATAACGTGACGCAGTGTTTGATTTTTATGGCAATAGCATTGTAGCACTGCAAATTTAGTGCAATCTCCCCTATTATCCAAGCAAACCAACGAATTATTTTATCCAACAACGCATTTTTTAGGCCATAAGCATCGATGCAGCCATCAGAGCCATGCCGAGTATAAGGAATGTCACAGTGATGTGATGATGGCCGTAGCTCTCTGCTCCGGGCAAAAGTTCGTCAAGCGATATATAGACCATCACTCCGGCAACCCCCGCAAGTAATATCGCATTAATCATCGGAGTCCATAGGGGCAGCAGAAACAACATTCCCACAACAGCCCCCAAAGGCTCGGCAAGTCCGGAGATAATGCTCCACACCAAAGCCTTTCGCCGACTGCCGGTAGCATTATATACAGGCACCGACACAGCTATACCTTCGGGTATATTATGCAACGTAATAGCCACGACAATAGGTATGGCCACCGTCACACCGTCAAGAGCCGAGATGAACGTAGCCATGCCTTCGGGGAAATTGTGTATGCCGATGGCCAGAGCAAGCATTATGCCTGTACGGCCTGAACGAGAAGCCGGAGCCACAGGATGCTCCACATGGTTGTATTCGTGAGGATTATCCTCCTCCGGCACAAGAAAATCTATCAGTGCAATCAAAGCTATACCTCCGAAAAATGCCAGTACACAATATATATCGGCCAGACGTGACTCATAGATTTCGCCAAGGTCGGCAAGAGCCTGTGGCATGAGGTCGAGAAAAGAAACATAAAGCATCACCCCGGCTGAAAAGCCGAGTGCTCCGGCCAGAAAACGTGTCTCACGGGCCTGAGGCAACAGCGACAATAACGCACCAACCCCGGTGCCCATTCCGGCCACAAGCGTAAGCATCAACGCGACAACTAATGAGTGTGTGGATATATCTTCCATAAATAAAAACCATATACATTCACAACACTTCACCCCATTGAAAAAGTTGTCATCTCCCCGAATATTATTGCAAAATTTCCACCCAAGCCATTATATATGCCATGGTTTTACAATAATTATCCCGACAGGGGGCGGAGTGGCCGCGACCTGTCGGGATATTATAATGTTGGACGTTCAAATGTAATCACCAGGTGATTACGTCTCACTGCAGGATGGCTGCACGGAGTGTCTCGCCAAGAGTCGGATGGGAGTGGATGGCGTCGGCTATGGCCGCTGCCGGAAGTGAGGCCGACATTACTGTCGCAGCCTCCTGTATGAGATCGGCGGCATGCGGACCGCAGATATGACAGCCAAGCAGACGGCCTGTCGACACGTCGCTTATCACTTTGACCATACAGTCGGTCTCGCCCATGGCTACGGCCTTGCCGTTGGCTCTGAATGTGGCTTTACCGACTTTTATGTCAAGGCCGCGTGCGGCACATTGCTCCTCGGTAAGTCCGACCATCGCACATTCAGGCATGGTAAAGACCGCCGACGGGATGACATCAAGAGCACGCTTTTCGCCCAGCACGATTTCGCCCTGTGCGGTGGCCGCATGTGCGAGCATGCAACGTCCGTTGACATCTCCGATGGCATAAACCGTGACATCTTCAGGTGCCTTGCCATCCCATTGCACTTTCATGTCATCGTCCACCATAATAGCTCCGCGGTTAAGCACTATGCCGAGCGATTCGAGTCCGGGGGGCAATACCGGGCGACGGCCTACGGCCATGAGCACGGCCTCGGCCTCAAGAGTCTTCACCTTGCCCTTGGCCTCGCATGTCACTTTCATACCGGCTTCGACTGCAGTCACACGTGTGTCGGTGAGAATGTCTATGCCACGGCGTTTTAACGACATGCGCAGACGCTTGGCTACCTCGGCATCAAACGGAGGAAGCACCTCGCGACAAAATTCCACAACCGTGACTTTGACGCCGAAGGCATTGAGCACCGATGCAAACTCGAGCCCTATCACTCCGGCCCCTATAATCACGATTGACGAAGGGAGTGATGTCATGGATAAGAGCTCGTCGCTCGTCATGGCCAGTTCGGCTCCGGGGACAGGCAGACGCGCAGGTGCGGAGCCGGTAGCAATAATGATCCTTGGAGCCGAATAGATTGCACCTTCGACCGAAATCTCTGCCGGTGACACAAACGAGGCTTCTCCTTTGACCACATCGACACCCTTGAGCAGTTGTGCCACACCTTCGCGCAACTGTGCCACGACAGCATCTTTTCTATCGGCCACAGCAGCATAATTTATCACCGGGTTGTCATCGGGCAATTCCACTCCATAAGCGGCAGCCTCTCGCACAGTAACGGCGACCTCGGCACTGCGACAGAGTGTCTTGGTGGGGATACATCCGCGGTTGAGACACGTGCCGCCAAGCTCTCCGCGCTCTATCAGAGCCACACGAAGTCCGCGGCCGGCAGCGGCCACAGCGGTCTCATAGCCGCCGGGGCCGGCTCCGATGATTATAATATCATGAGTCATGTCAGTTATCGGGCTTAGTGGTTGACTTTATTCACTGAAATATGACACAACCGGTTTCAGAGCAGCAGCAGTGTCGTCAGGCTTGCGCACAGGGGTGAGATGCGGAGCCTCCTTGACCACTTCAGGGGTCTCGGCAGCCTCACGGGCGATGTCGCGCATCACGGCTATAAACTCGTCGAGTGTCTCAAGGCTCTCTGTCTCGGTTGGCTCAATCATCAGCGACTCGTGAAACAGCAGCGGGAAGTAGATGGTGGGCGCATGGAAGCCGTGGTCAAGCAGACGTTTGGCCACATTGAGCGTAGTGACGCCTGTCGATTTGTCGGCCAGTCCGTCAAACACAAACTCGTGCTTGCACACCCTGTCGATCGGCAGCAGATAGAGGTCACGGAGCGATTCCTTGACATAGTTGGCATTGAGTGTGGCAAGCGGACCGACCATCCTCAGTCCTTCGCGTCCGAGCGAGAGTATATAGGCCAATGCACGCAACTCTACGGCAAAGTTGCCGAGCCAAGAGGACACACGTCCGAGCGAAGTCGAGTCTTCGGTTGTGTAATACAGCGTCTCGCCCTCATGCTCGAGCACCTTGACACGCGGATCGGGAAGAAACTCCTCGAGTCCGGCACGCACACCCACCGGACCGGCACCGGGGCCGCCTCCGCCGTGAGGCGTGGAGAAAGTCTTGTGCAGATTGATATGCATGACATCAAAGCCCATGTCGCCTGGACGGGCCACACCGAGCATAGGATTGAGATTGGCTCCGTCGTAATACATCAGCGCGCCGCAAGCATGCACCATCTCGGCTATTGCGGGAATGTTATGCTCAAAGATGCCCACTGTGTTGGGATTGGTCATCATCACCGCAGCCACCGTCTCGTCAAGGAGCGGACGCAAGGCGTCGACATCCACTGTGCCGTCAGGGAGCGACTTGACCTGCACCACCTGGAGTCCGGCCACAGCAGCCGATGCCGGATTGGTTCCGTGGGCCGAGTCGGGGACTATGACTTTGGTACGGGCCTTGTCGCCACGGCTGTCGTGATAGGCACGTATCACCATGAGACCTGTCAGCTCACCGTGGGCTCCGGCGTAGGGATTGAGTGTAAACTCGGCCATGCCGCCAATCTCACTGAGCAGACGCTGGAGTCTGTAATAGGCCTCCAAAGCACCCTGGACTGTAAATATCGGCTGGAGAGGATGCAGGGCGGCAAACTCGGGCAGAGCGGCCATCTCCTCGTTGATTTTGGGATTGTACTTCATCGTACATGACCCGAGAGGATAGAATCCGGTGTCGACACCAAAGTTGTTGGTCGACATATTGGTGTAGTGACGCACCACTGTAGGTTCGTCAACCTCGGGCAGACGCGGGGGAGCCGAGCGCAAGAGGGCTGCAGGGATGTCGGCCAGGGCGTCCTCACAACCTGACTCTGCGAGACAATAACCACGACGGCCGGGCTTGGAAAGGTCAAATATTACTTTCCCGTATAATTTTCTGTTCATTTCTCTTCAAGTTGTGAGTCAATATCCTTAATATCGTCATGAGCCGCGACAAGAGCTGCGGCAAGGGCCTCGATTTCCTCGGCCGTGCGGCGTTCGGTGGCGCAGAACACCACGGTGTCCTCGTCAATCTGAACGCCGGGCAGCATCTCATAGTCGGCGCAGACTGTCGACAGCAGTATGTCGAGCGGAGCCTGGCCGCGATAGCGCATGGCCACCTCATTCAGATAGGGACGGCCGGGATATTTCAGTTCAAACAGTCCTGACTCCTCGAGACGGCGGGCAAGGCTGCGCGTGCGGGCGGCAGAAATCTCATTGACCTCACGCAAGCCGTCGGGCCCCATCAGAGACAGATATACAGCCGCATAAAGAGCCATCAGCCCTTGGTTGGAACAGATGTTGGAGGTAGCTTTCTCGCGACGTATATGCTGCTCGCGAGCCTGAAGCGTGAGCACAAACACACGCTGTCCGTCGGCATCGACAGTCGCACCTACTATACGACCAGGCAGTTTGCGTATCAGGGCCGATGTGCAACACATGTAACCGAGATACGGACCACCGAAATTGAGCGGCATGCCGAGCGACTGAGCCTCACCGGCCGCCACATCAGCTCCCCACTCTCCCGGGCTCCTGATGACACCGAGAGCCGAGGCCGGCGCGGTCATTATCAGCAGAGCCTTGGCTGCATGCACCTTGTCGGCCACACCGGTATAGTCCTCGAGTATGCCGTAGCGGTTGGGCGTGGCGAGTATCACTCCGGCCACATTGCCGTCGGCAAGCATCGAGGCCATGGCGTCGAGGTCGGTTATGCCGTCGCTTTCGGGTATGAGGTCGATTGTCACGCCATGATAGCGGGCATAGGTGTTGACCACCTCTATATATAGAGGATTGAGCGTCGTACTCACCAACACCCGATTGCGTTTGCGCGCATGGGCCACAGCCATCATCATGGCTTCGGCCACAGCGGTAGAACCATCATACATCGATGCGTTTGACACATCAAGCCCCGTGAGCTGGCTCATCATGGTCTGATACTCGAAGATATATTGCAGAGTGCCTTGCGAGATTTCAGGCTGATAAGGGGTATAGGCCGTCAGAAACTCGGAGCGCGATATGATATGGCTTATCACAGCCGGAGCATAATGGTCATAAAAGCCCTGCCCGGCAAAACATGTGAGCGGAAGATTGGCCTTCGCGAGTTCCCGGAAACAGGCTCTCACCTGCTCCTCGCTCATGGCCGAAGGCACGTCATAGTCACGCTTGAGCCGGAGCGACTCGGGGACGTCGGCATACAGGTCGTCGAGGCTCTCCATGCCACACTTGGCCAGCATAGCCGCAATGTCCTCGGGAGTATGCGGGAAATATCTGTGAATCATATTTTCTACAGTTGTTTTAGAGGAGTTACGGGTATGCCGGGCCATGTCCTTATTCCGTCAAAGCTCCGGCACACTCAATAATAATCAATGCTGCTCGGCTGCGCAGTGTGCGGCATAAGCCTCCTCGTCCATCAGCTCCTCAAGCTCGGCCGGATCGGTAAGCTCCACTTCGATAATCCAGTTGGTCATCGGATCCTCGTTAAGCAGACGGGGATTGTCGATAAGAGCCTCGTTGATATTGAGCACGGCTCCGCTCACGGGCGAGAGGAGGTCTTCGGCGGCCTTCACACTCTCCACAGCTCCAAACTCCTCACCGGCGGTCACGTCATCGCCCTGCTCGGGCATGTCGACATACACGATGTTACCGAGAGCCTTCTGGGCATAGTCACTGATGCCGATGTGGCCGATGTTACCGTCAACGATTACATACTCATGCGAGGGGGCATAATATATCTTGCTCATAACTTTTAATGATTTTGATGGTTGATGATTGAATTTTACAAGCCGTTCAGGCTCTCTAAACTCCTTTAACTTTTTAAACTTTATAAACTATTTCTTGTATGATTTTTTATAGAATTTCTTGGCAGTTACGCGCGCGGGGAAAGTCTTGCGGCGTATGCGTATCTTCAGCTCCGTATCCTTGACAGCATAGGGAGTCAGCACAAGAGCCGCTGCAATGCTCTTGTCGACCGATATGCCACGATAGCCGGTGGTCACATAGCCCACCACCTCGTCGGCATCATTGAGCACCTCGTAGCCGTGGCGAGGAATGGCACGGTCGAGCAGTTCGAGGCCTATAAGTTTGCGAGGCGCGCCCTCGGTCTTCTGCTTGAGCACGGCCTCTTTGCCTATAAATTCGGGTTTGTCAAGTTTTACAAACATCGAGAGCCCTGCCTCTACAGGCGAAATATCATCGGCAAGTTCATCGCCATAGAGCGGTAATCCCACCTCAAAACGCAGAGTGTCGCGACATCCGAGACCGCAAGGCTTGGCCCTGCCCGACTCCATGAGAGCGTCCCACAAAGCCACGATAGTGTCATGGTCGGCATATATCTCAAACCCGTCCTCGCCCGTATAACCTGTGCGGCTCACGAGTATATGCTTGCCGTCAAGAAGCGACTCCTTGAAGGTGTAAAACTCCAGTTCCCGACACTGTATGCCGAGCACCTGCTCGACCACTGCCTCGGCCTCGGGGCCCTGTATGGCCAGCTCGCCGAGACTGTCACTCAGATGTTCGACTGTCACGTCATAACCCTCGGCATTGGTCATAATCCACGCCACATCCTTGTCGATGTTGGCTGCGTTTATCACGAGAAAATAGTCATTGTCGGCCCGCTTGTAGACCAGCAGGTCGTCGACAGTTCCGCCGGCCTCGTTGAGCATCATGCCATAAAGAATCTGGCCGGGGACAATCGCGCTGACATCGTTGGAAAATATATGGTTGACATATCGACCGGCGTCAGGTCCGGTGATGAGCACTTCGCCCATATGTGACACGTCAAACACTCCGCAGGCGTTGCGCACGGCATTGTGCTCCTCGACTATGCCCTCATACTGTATAGGCATGTCAAAACCTCCAAACGGCGTCATCTGCGCTCCGAGAGCCACATGACGGTCATGAAGACATGTTAGTTTAGTTTCACTCATGATTGTAGATATAGGTAATGGGTTGTATATTCTTTCTATATAAGTAATTGGGTCAATCTCTGAGGCGCGAGACCGGGCACAATCCTGTCGAGTCCTATCGCCTCGAGAGCTCGCGTAATCTCTCCGGCATCATAGCTTACTCCGCGCAGGGCTTCGCCTACCAGCGTGTCGGCATCGGCCGTCTCCAGATAATCGCCCGAAAGAGATATTTCTGAAATCACACCTCGCGCCACGGTCATGTGAACAGCCACCGTGCCCACTCCGTCGATACGTTCGCTGTGGCTGAGCGTGCCGTGAGGCTTGCGGCCTTCGAGCCAGCCGGGAGCGTAATAACGACGCTCTATCTCCTCGATCTCTCTCACGTCGTCGGCCGTGAGACGTATAGGCTCATTGCCGTCGGGGATAGTGGACAGCACATGGGTCTTGAACTCGGCCAGCGACATCGACGGGAGATGCTCGCGTATGGTCGTGACGCGCGAGCGTATCGACGCCACGCCGTGTGACTGCAATTTGACAGCCGGAGGCGTGAGCGCGTGCATCATCATGTCGGCGTCATAGTCATAGAGCATAGTGCCGTGCACGATGCTTCGGCCGGGCATATGGTAATAGGAGTTGCCCGAGACCTTGCGGTCGCCTATGAGTATGTCGTTGCGTGAATTGTCGGTGGCATCGAGGCCGAGCTGTCTCAGCGAACGGGCTACCATGGAAGTGTAGGCCGAGAACGTCGTGGTGACGCTCGACGATGACGTTATGTAGGAAAACATTATATTGTTCATATCGGCGAGCACCGCGCCTCCGCCGCTGCGCCTCCTCACTATCTTTATGCCCTTGTCGCGGCAATAGGCGGTGTTGACCTCCTTGTCGAGCAACTGGTTACGTCCTATGATCACCGTCGGCTCTACCTGCCATATAAAGAAAAAATCACGATCGGGAAACTTCGCGGCAAGCCATTCCTCCTGCGCGAGATAGAACGGCAGCGGCCTTACGGCGTCGTCATATGGTAATACCAGCTCCATGAGAATATATGGGTTAATAACGATATTATATTAAGGTGTCTTAACCCTTGCAAAGTAACAATATTTGACTGATAAATCCAAAACATTTTCTTATGTTATAAAACAATAACAGCACGCCACAATGCGTTAGATGGATATATAGATTCATCACACAACCTATATGTAAAACCTGCCTATGGATAAAAATTCTACTCCATCACCTACATCCATTTTACAGTCGGGCCGCAAACAGCCGGCCACAGTGTCGACACCATCGGCCGCCACGCTGGCCCGCATACGCCAGTTTGCCCGCTCATATGTCTATTTCCGACAGGCCGGTTCTATCGGCGGTGTCATTCTCAACTGATTGCTTCCCCTCCACACCCCATCAAACACTGACGGATGAACTATATAGCCCTTATAGCCATGGCTGCGATAGCGGCGGTGGCAGTGTGGCGCGTGTTGTCACTCTCCAAGTCACTCGCTGCCGTTACAGCCGAAAATACCGCGCTGAAACTCGACCTCGAAAAAGCCCGCAATACCGATGCCGTGGAACTGGCCACCACCCGTCAGGCTCTCGAGTCGCTCCGCTCGGCCAAGGCCGAGACCGAGGAAGCCTATGCCCGCCGTGTCGACCAACTGGCCGCCGAGCTGCAACAACGGCTGGAGTCGCTGACCGCTCTGCGCGAGGAGAATGCACGCCTGGCAACGTCGCTCGCTCATTTTGAGGAGGAGCGCGAAAATCGCGAACAGCAGATGACGGCTCAGTTCAAAAATCTTGCCAACGATATACTCCGTCAGAACTCGGCCGACTTCAAGGCCCAGAACGAGCAACGTCTCGAAGAGCTGCTCTCTCCGCTGCGCACCAATCTTGACGAGTTTCGCAAGACTGTCACAGAGACCTACAGCTCCGAGGCCCGCGAACGGTTCTCGCTCACGGAGCGCATACGCGAACTTGTAGAGCTCAACAACACCATCTCGCGTGAAGCACGCGAACTCACACTCGCGCTGCGCGGCAACAATCAGGTGCAGGGCGACTGGGGAGAAATGGTGCTTGAGACCATACTCGAGAAAAGTGGATTGCAGGAGGGCGAGGAATATTTCATGCAGGTCACCAACGACCAGCACGGCTCAGCCCTGCGCAACGAGGCCGGCCAGAAACTAAGGCCCGACGTGGTGGTGAAATATCCCGACGGCCGCTGTGTGATTATCGACTCGAAGGTGTCGCTGACTGCATTTATAGAGTATGCCAACGCCGAAAACGAGAAAACCAAAAACGAAGCCTCGGCCCGACATCTCAAGTCGATGCGCGCCCACATCGATGAGCTCGCACGTAAGAATTATCAGGATTATATCGGTGAGGCCAAGCTCGACTTTGTGATGATGTTTATCCCCAACGAGCCGGCCTACATAGCCGCCATGCGTCTCGACCCGTCGCTGTGGCAGGAGGCTTATGACCGCAAGGTGCTCATAGTCTCACCCACCCACCTGGTGTCGGGCCTGCGCCTCATCGAGCAACTATGGAGCCGCGACAAGGTGACCAAAAACGCCATAAAGATTGCCGAGGACGCCGGCAAGATGTATGACAAGTTTGCCGATTTCACCAAGGACATGGACCGCATATCCTCGGCCATCGCCAACGCGTCCAAGGCTCATGCCGATGCAATGACCAAGCTCTCGAACGGCACCGGCAACCTCGTGAAGCGTGCCCAGGATCTAAAGGCCCTCGGCATAAAAGCCGCCAAGCAGCTCTCGGCATCAGTCGAGCAAGGCTAAATGAGAACACTTCTTCGGAAACGTCAGGAAAACTTTTTTTCAAAAAAAGTTTTCCTTTTTTTGTAACAAAACAGTCGACAGCCCGGTCTTTGTAAATGAATGTACATTCAGACGACCATTTCAACAACCGAATTTCTAAAAAATGAAACGATATTTTATCCCCATTTTAATCCTGCTGTTTACCGTCACCTCGGGATGTGCGCGCAGCAAGAGTGACGCGACCGTCAACGACCTTTTTGAAGAGTTTTCCAATGTCGAGGATGCCGAATATATCAATGTCAATCCATTCATGATGAGAATGGCCGGCATGGCCGCACTGTTTGCCGACTCCGATTTAGCCCGAATCACAGGTAAAATCAACTCGGTCAAGGTGCTCTCGCTCGACAAGGCCTCAGACAATGACAAACGCCGCCTTAACCAACGCATCTCGGCTCTCAACACCGACGGCTATGACGACCTTATAACCGTCAACAGCGACGGTAACAAGGTGCGCGTGCTCGCCCGCATGGACAAGGACTCGGCCATACGCCGCCTCGTGGTGCTCTGCACCGACAGCTCCGACTGCACGCTCGTAAGTGTCAAGGGCAAATTTTCCAAAGACGACATCAATGCCGTGGTAAACAGCACGACGTCCGGCAACCATGGAGGCAAGTGAATTTAAGCGCGTCTTCCTGCCCCATCAAAGGCTGCTCTACAATATAGCTCTGCGCCTGTCGGGCAGTCCGCCCGATGCCGAGGACTTGGTGCAGGAGACTTATATCCGCCTGTGGAAACAGCGCGACAGACTCGCATCGGTCAGCAACCATCAGGCATATGCAGTCACCATTCTGCGCCACGTATGTTACGACGCACTCGGCTCACGTCGGCCCGAAGGGATGGTAGTCACGCTCGACAGCTCGGTGCCCGAGCCTCCGGCCGAGAGCGACACCGACACCGAAATAGACCGTCGTGAAACAGCGGCCACGGTGCGCAGCCTCATCGACAGACTCCCGTCGCCTCAACGCGAAATCATAACCATGCGCGACATCGACGAAATGCCGTTTGACCGCATCGCACAGCTCACAGGCATGACTCAAGGCAATGTGCGCATCACACTGTTTCGTGCCCGACGACAAATCAAAGAACTAATCAAACGCCACTTCCGACTATGAATGACAAGGAATTAGACATACTTCTCGACCGTTTTGCCTCTGACGAAATCACCGAGGCCGAACAGCAACGCCTCATCGACGGACTCGCCTCGCTCCCTGAGCCGGAGATGCCCGACATGCTCGGAGAGCGGCTGGCCGAGACCATCGACACCCTTGCCGCGACCGACCTGACCCGCCGGGCCATAACTCCGGTGCGCAGCCGCCGTATGCCTCCGCTGCGCGTCATCACCGGCATTGCCGCTGCGGTAGCCGTAATCATCACCCTCGGAGTGCGCCTGTTCACCGCAACACCTGCACCGGTCTCCCCCACCCCGCTTGACACATGCGCCACACCCGAAGAGGCATATGCCGAAGCCCGGAAGGCTCTGCTGATATTCTCGTCGGCCATCGACAAGGGCATCAACCAGGTGGAGATGGCCAAGGCCACCGCAGCCGACATCCACGACAAAGTGGCCCGCCAGCTAAATCATCTGAATCCGGAGAACGTTTAGCTAAAAATATTACAGTTTATAACCCCTACAAAAAATCACCCGCAATGAAACGCTTCTATATCACCGCCATTCTCGCCCTCATTTGCACCATCGCATCATACGCCCAGACTATTTTTGACCGCTATGCCGACACCGAAGGGGTCACTACCGTCTACATTTCCAAAGCCATGCTCAGCATGATGCCCGACATGAAAACCAACGGAGTAAACATCGGACCGATAGCGTCCAAGCTCGACAATATACGCATACTCACTTGCGAAAACAAGAAACTCCTCCCCACGCTCCGCAAAGAGACCCTGTCGCTCGGCAAGGGCTACGAACAGCTCATGAAAGTGACCGACAACGGCGAAAATGTAGACATATTCATGAAATCGCTCGACGGAGGCAAGACTGAATATGTGGTGAGAGTGTCGGAAAAAGCAGGCCTGACCGTCATACTCATCTCCGGCGCGATCACCCCGGCCGATATCCGGTCAATGGTCATGAACAACAAACAAAACTGAGATACAAAAGTCTCAAAAGGACAAAAGAAACATAAGTTTTCCGATTAAAGACAGGAGTACAGGAGTAAATTTGACATTGCAGAACAAGCTTTTGCAATGTCAAATTTACTCCTGTACTCTTGTCTCAGCCTTGCTAACGTACCACTTTCACGGCGCGGCCGTTCTGACGGAGAATGTAGAATTTTAACATATATAATACAGGAGCAGGAAGTTAATTTTATAATGGATTAAAAATTTCCAAAAAAATTAACTCCCTACTCCTGTCTTTAACCTGAAATCTTATGTTTCTTTTGTACTTTTGAGACTTTTGTATCTCCTACTTCTCGACTGTGAAGCCGGCGGCATAGACTGCGGCGTTGACAGCCTCGGGCGACACTTCGCCACGCACGGTGGCTATGCCCGACGAGAGATCCACTGTTACCGACTCGGCACCGTCAAGAGCAGAGAGAGCCTTGGTGACGGTAGCCTGGCAATGAGGGCACGACATGCCCGCGATACGATATTTACGTTCCATTTCAGTTGTATTACTAGTGTGATTATGCGAGTGGCTGTGGCCACGGAATTTTATGGCCGTATAGATGAGCAGACCAGCGAGCACCACCGAGCAGAGAGTGGCGAAAACCGACACATGGGCGTGACCGTGACAGGCCATTGCCGTGAACGACGCAGGGGTAAACCACGCGGCCGGCAAGAGCATATCGACAAGCAGACCGAAGCCTATGGCCGTGACCACTACCGAGCCGACATATATCAGTGTGGCACGCCGGCCCATGGTGCGCGAGAGTATCATCACCGAGGCAAAATTGGCAGCCGGCCCGGCCATGAGCAGCACAAAGGCCACTCCGGGACTCAACCCCTTGAGCATGAGCGACAGGGCGATGGGTATCGAGCCGGTGGCACATACATACATCGGCACCGCCACGAGTATCATCACTCCCATTGCCAGGAGCGGATAACGGCTAAGGCTTACAAAGAGCTGGTCGGGCACGAGCACTGTGATAAGCGCGGCGACTATGAGCCCTATCACAAGCCATTTGCCAACACTCGCCACCATGTCGACAAGACCGTAGCGCACGGCCTCGACGAGTTTGCGGCCAAAGCTCATGCCGCGATATTCGTCATCGGCGGGCACACCGCATGAGTCACCCGCCACGGTATCGGTCTCTCCGTCGGGGCGTGAGGCAAAACGGTCGACAGCCGCACCTCCGAGCGCGGCACCAGCAAGCGCGGCCACCGGGCGCAGTATGGCAAACGGAAGCCCAAGCAGCGAATATGTGGCGGCGATGGAGTCGACACCGGTCTGGGGCGTTGCGATGAGAAACGAGGTCGTGGCTCCCTTTGACGCACCCTGACGGCGCAAGGCCACGGCTGTAGGCAGCACTCCACACGAACACAGCGGGAGCGGTATGCCGAAAAGAGCGGCCTTGACCACCGGTTTCAGTCCGCCGCCGGCCAGATGACGCGACATGGCCGAGGGCTTGACAAACACGTGGAGCAGTCCGGCTATAAGAAATCCGAGAAGTATATAAGGCGACATCTCATTGATAATCGCCCACAGTGACTGGAAAAAATGTTGCAGATACATAACTCTTGAAAATTACGCTGCAAAGTTACGTATCCTGAGGGGTCAGTGCGTTACACTTTTTCGGGATTTGGTTATATTGTTAAGGACACATATCATTATCCCGGTGAATAAGGCCGACAGGGTGACAAACACCCATGAGTCCACTCCAAATGAATTGATGTCAAACTCATCGCCTCCGGACACGGCGCGGCTATGCCACGACGCGTATACCACCAGTCCGTTATTGACCGCATGGACTATGGCCGGGAGCCACACCGACCCGGACCAATATAGCAGATAGCCGAAAAACGCGCCGAGCAGCAGACGCGGGAAGAATCCGAAAAACTGCATGTGAAACACGCTGAACAGCACGGCCGTCAGCCATATCGCCGCATGAGGGCCAAGCGGACCCGAAGACAGAATGCGCTGCATGGCTCCACGGAAAAACAGCTCCTCGCTCGTGCCGGCGAGCACGGCGACTATAAGCAGACTGACAGCAAGGTCGCCCAACGAAGTGCCTCCGAGGAGTATCTCCACCTGCCCGCGGGCCGCATCCTCGGCCTGACGCATCCACTCCTCCATCGGGGCGAGAGCTGCGGGGAGCGACATCGACTCATTCCACATCACTATCATATTCATTAACGGCATCGCATAGCCGAGTGTGGCCACAGCCGCAAGCGTCACAAAGAGTGAGGGCATACGGTCGGCACACAGCAGACGGCCGCCGTTGTCAGAGAGCATGACCGACGCGGCCGCCGCAGGAAAGATAAACAGCAACACATCCTGCGCCACCGTGCTGAGCCGGAGCGTCAGAGTGGTGTAACCGTCCTTCAATATTAGTGCCATGGCCACCGTCGCGACCATCAGACCGACAAACGTTATGATAAGAAAGTAAAATATCCTCACCGCGTAGCTGTGACGCATGGCCGGAAGAGTGTTGGAGTGCATAAGTGGTGTATTATTTATTAAAGGTGGTGTCAAGATAAAAATTTTCGGTAAGCCCGACATATCGGGGTGTATATTTACCATCGCGGTCACGGATCACGAGAGTGTCGTGAAGACACGGACCGGTGACGGCATCCTCGCGCCTTATCTCATAGAGCCGTCTGACAGGCGGACGCCCTTCGCGCGACACGACATCGGTAGTCCTGACTGCGGCAAGCCGACGGAGCGACAACTGAAAATGCAGCTCATCGTCGCGAACGGCCGGAGCGATAAACGACAGCGAGTCGTCACTACCGGTCATAGCCCCCGAAGCCCACTCTATGAGCGACTCCACCCCCAGCCCGCATCCGTGGCGCGCAAGCGCGCGGGCAGCGTCGGGCGAACGCAACGCTTCGGTGAAAAACGGAGGGTTGGACACTATGCATAGCGGTCGCCCAGCAGAGTCGTCGGGAATCCAACCGAGCACATCGCCCTCAATCACCGTGACACGGGCGGCCCACGGAGAGGCGGCGACATTGGCCCGCGCATCCTCACACGCGGCATTGTCGACATCTATGGCCAAAACCCGGACGTCGGCATATCGCTGTGCCATCATCAGGGCTATCAGGCCGGTGCCTGTGCCGACATCCACGACTGTCGCCGCCCCGCCACAATCGGCCCAGGCCCCGAGAAGCACCCCGTCAGTGCCAATCTTCATGGCACTGCGGCTGTCGTCGACCGAAAACTGTTTGAAACGAAACACTCCCATAGAGTTTTAGCGATAAATTTACTAATGTAGTAACGCAATCTTAGCCGCAATATTATGACCGATGCGCAACATGCCATACCTTATATATAATATAGGTATAGGGATTGGCCCGGATGCCGGCTTATAGTGCGACATCGACGCCAATCCCTATACTCTATACTTTGTATACTCTATACTTACTTAACGATGCCCTTCTCGAGATACTCGGCGAGGTTGGTGCGAACCTTTTCGCCGGCGCGCTCGATAGCCACCTTGGCCATGTCGGCGTCGACCATAAGGTTGACGAGCTCCTCAAACGAGGTCTTCTTTGAGGGATCCCAACCGAGTTTGGCCTTGGCCTTTGTGGGGTCGCCCCAGAGGTTGACCACGTCGGTAGGACGATAGAAGTCGGGCGACACCTCGATGACCACCTTGCCGGTAGCCACGTCGATACCCTTCTCGTCGGCACCTTCGCCCTCAAAGCGAAGCTCGATGCCTGCACGGCGGAAAGCAAGCTGGCAGAACTCGCGCACCGAGTGCTGCTCGCCTGTGGCAATTACGTAATCCTCGGGCTTCTCCTGCTGGAGTATGAGCCACATACACTCAACATAATCCTTGGCATAGCCCCAGTCGCGGAGCGACGAGAGATTGCCGAGATAGAGTTTCTCCTGCTTGCCCTGGGCTATGCGGGCGGCAGCGAGAGTGATTTTGCGTGTGACGAAAGTCTCGCCGCGACGCTCCGACTCGTGGTTGAAGAGGATGCCCGAGCAGCAATACATATTGTAAGCCTCGCGATACTCCTTGACAATCCAGAATCCGTAGAGCTTGGCCACGGCATAGGGTGAATAGGGATGGAAAGGTGTGTTCTCGTTCTGAGGCACCTCCTCCACCTTGCCGTAAAGCTCCGAGGTCGAAGCCTGATAGATGCGGCAAGTGTCGGTGAGACCCACCTGACGCACGGCCTCAAGAATGCGGAGCACGCCGGTGGCGTCAACGTCGGCTGTAAACTCGGGCGCGTCAAACGATACCTGTACGTGGCTCTGGGCCGCGAGGTTGTAGATTTCGTCGGGGCGGACTTTGCCGATGACCTGAAGGAGCGACATTGAGTCGCCGAGGTCGGCATAATGAAGGTGAAAGTTAGGATGACCTTCAAGATGTGCGATGCGTTCGCGATAGTCAACACTTGAACGGCGAATTGTGCCGTGTACGTCGTAACCTTTTTCTAATAGGAATTCGGCGAGAAATGATCCATCCTGACCGGTAATACCTGTTATTAAAGCAGTTTTCATTGAAACGTCTTGAAAATAATGATTATGAGTTCGCAAAATTACGGTTTATTCCTCACATATACAAACGACTTTTGGTTAAAAGTGTTCACACTGATAAACCATTATATCGACCGGCGCGTTATTGAGTTATGAAAATTCAACCCTCAAACTATTGAAATTATGACTTATAAGGAATTGATCAACACTGACCCGGTGATACTAGTAGAGTTTTTTGCCACCTGGTGTCCCCACTGCCGCGGTATGCAACCTGTGGTCGAGCAAGTAAAAGAGCTTCTTGACGGACGCGTGCCCGTAGTACAGCTCGACATTGACAAAAACTCCGCCGAGGCCGACGAAGCCGGAGTGCGCTCGGTGCCCACATTTATCGTCTACAAAAACGGCACCGAAGTGTGGCGTCACAGCGGCGAGATACAGGGCGACGTGCTCCTGAGCAAAGTCGAGCAACAGCCATAGGCAAAAACTCTTATAAGGTTATGAGGCCCTGACCTCATAACCTTATAAGCTAAAAAGTAACAGCGAAAGGGATAACCTCATAACCTTATAACCTCATAACCTTATAACCTTTGCCCGAAGGGCAACTAAACATGGGAAATATACTGTCGGATTATCTCGGACTGCTTGGCGTGCCCTATACTGACGAATATGCCGCCGACGAAATGGCATCCATGCCGTTCAGAACACTCTTCGGGCTCTCCAAGCTGCTTGAAAAGTATGGCGTGGACACCCGCGCCTATCGTGTGGCCGACAAATCGCAGCTCTCGCAGCTCCCTGTGCCGTTCATAGCCCCCACCGACAGCGGCCTCGTGATAGTGACCTCGGTCGATGACAAGAGTGTCGGCTGTCTATCGCAGGGAGCGGGCGAGAGCACTCCGCGCGACAAGTGGACCGAAGCGTGGAGCGGCGTGGCTTTCTGCGGATTTCCACACGAGGACGCATGCGAGTCTGACTATGCCGCCCACCGGCGTGTGAAACTGCTTACACGTCTGCGTGACAAAGGTATAGTAGCCGGTGTGTTGCTGCTTTTTGTCTACCTGTTTGTAAGCAACCATATCTACGCACATGTGTCGACAATCCTGCTCACACTCTTCAACCTCGCCGGACTTTATTTCACATACCTGCTCGTGCAGAAATCGCTCAGGATTCACAGCCGGGCGGCCGATGAGGTGTGCAAGGTGCTTCAGGAGGGCGGATGTGACAGCATTCTCGAGACCTCGGCATCCAAGCTGATGGGATTTTTCGGATGGAGTGAAATCGGGTTCACCTATTTCTCCGTCAGTCTGCTCACGCTGCTTGTTTTCCCGCAGAGTCTCCCCTACCTGGCCCTCTTCAACGCATGCTGTCTCCCCTACACGCTGTGGAGCATATGGTATCAGCATTTCCGCGCCGGAGCCTGGTGCACATTGTGTGTCAGCGTGCAATGCACGCTCTGGTGTCTGTTTTTCTGCTATCTGGGCGGCGGATGGTTTGACGGCATCTTCCCGCTACGCATCGATGCGGTGGTGCTCGGAGTAACCTATCTCACCGTCCTGCTAATACTCAACAGGATATTGCCAAAATTTGAAAATGGAAAAGATTAAACAGATAAAGTGTCCCGATCTGCCGGGGGCACACGTGCTGTCGGCCGCCGAGCTCAACAAGTTTCGCATCCCCGACAGGCACAGCATACGCCCGAAACAATAGATACACGATTTTTCTTAAGTTAGTGGGTACGGGAGTAAAATCAAAAAAACTCCTGTACCCCCCTGTTTCGCTTTCCGGCACTGTCAACAAAAGTTAACAAGCGTTAAATAATTTGGGGGGGGTAAATTTTTGTATAAATTTGCAAAAAGTCGCTAACATCAGTAGTCGTCACGTGTGACATCTTTCTCTATTTATCAGTTATAAGCTACTTCGTCGGGGCTTTTTAGAAATGCAATAATCTCTATTATTAACCAATCATTTATCAATTCCCAACTTTTATGAAAGCTAAAGGACTTCATCTATTCCTGTTGTTAGTCCTGTTTTTGTTCTCAGGGTCGCCGGAGATTTACTCCCAGCAGACCGGTGGAGGGACAGCAGGATACGCGACGAGCAAGTCATCGATCACGGGTTTCGTATTTGACGCCGAAGGGGAGCCGCTTCCCGGCGTGACCGTGAAAGTCCCTAAAAAGCACTTTGCGACAGTCACCGACATCAATGGAGCTTTTTCAATCCATGGCAATTCAGGTGACATCGTTTCATTCAGCTACATAGGCAAGAAACCTGTCGAGATGAAAGCCGTAATCGGCCGCCCTATGCGCGTCATTCTCGACGACGATACCGAAAGCTTTTCAGAAGTAGTGGTGACAGGTATAGTCAACAAGGACAAAAACTCGTTTACCGGTTCGGCCTCGACCTTCTCGGCCGAAGAGCTCAAGTCGGTAGGCGTACAAAACCCGCTCGCGTCGCTCGCCGCCCTCGACCCGGCGTTCAATATGCTCACCAACGACCTTGCCGGTTCCGACCCCAACCACATGCCCGACATCAACATCCGCGGCAAGTCATCGGTAATCGGCGAGCGTGACGACGCCGTCAACGACCCCAACCAGCCGCTCTTCATTGTCGACGGTTTTGAGTCGACCCTCGAGGCTGTGTTCAATATGGATGTCAACCGCATCGAGTCAATGACCATCCTGAAGGACGCCGCGTCGACCGCCATCTACGGCTCCAAGGCAGCCAACGGTGTGGTAGTAGTGGAGACTGTCAAGCCCAAAGCCGGCCAGTTGAGATTCAATTACTCAGGCTCTGCCGCCGTATCGACTCCCGACCTCACATCCTACAATCTGATGAACTCGACGGAGAAACTCGAGTATGAGCGTCTGGCCGGACGCTACACCCCCTCATGGTCAGCCGGTCCCAACGACTATATCACTCTCAGCCAGAAATACAACGAGTATCTCGCCGCTGTGGCGAGCGGTGTCGACACCTACTGGCTGTCGGTGCCTCTGCGCACAGGCTGGACCCACAAGCATGACGTGTATGTCGACGGTGGCTCCAACGGCTTCATGTTTGGCATCGGAGCCAACTATTCGGGCACCACGGGTGTGATGAAGGACTCCAAGCGCGACAGCTACGGAGGCAAGCTCGACCTTATCTATCGTCTCAACAAGCTCCAGTTCTCCAACAAGTTCTCGGCTTCATACACCTCAACTCAAGACCCCGTCGTAGAGTACAGCGAGTATGCCAGAGCCAATCCCTATTACAAGAAGTATGACGAGAACGGCGACGTAAACCGCTGGCTCGAGAACAGCGACTTTGCCCGCGCGGCCAATCCGCTCTACAACGCGTCGCTCAACAGCCGCAAGGAAAAATCGCAGCTTCTTCTCACCAACTACCTCATCGTAGAGTACAACCCCATACATCAGTTGCGTCTGCGCGGCAAGCTGGGTCTGACCCACACCACCAACGACGGCGAAAACTTTATCTCGCCCGAGGACACCCGCTATGACAGCTATGACCGCACCCGCAAGGGCTCGTTTACATCGACCGACCAGAAGTCAACCCGCTACGACGCCTCGTTCACAGCCATCTATGCCGACGTGTTCGGCAACCACCGCATCAACTTTGCCGGTGACTTCAAGGCCTCTCAGAACAAGACTCTCACCCAGGGCTACAACGTAGTCGGCTTCCCCGAGGGCAACTACACCTACCCCTCCTTCTCCAACGGCTATCCCGAGGGAGGTGTGCCCCAGTATTATGAGGACACACAGCGTTCGACCAACCTGCTCGCCACCCTCAACTACGCCTATGACAACCGCTATCTTCTCGATGCCAACTACGCTCTGAGCGGTTCGTCGGTATTCGGCTCGACCAAGAAGTTTATCAACACCTGGTCGGTGGGCCTCGGCTGGAACATCATGAACGAGCGGTTCTTCCGCGAGGTTTTCCCCAGCGTGTCAATGCTCAAGATCCGCGCCTCGATAGGTAACCCCGGCAACCAGGGTTTTGACTCGGCGCGCTCGCTTATCACCTACAAGTTTCTCTACAACAGCTTCAATTATTTCGGCAACTCGACCATCATCGGCCAGTTTGGCAACCGCGACCTCCAGTGGCAGACCACCATCGACCGCAACATCGGTCTCGACTTCCGCACCGACCGCGTGAGCCTCGAGGTAGACTACTATGACAAGAACACCGACCCTCTGCTCATCGGAGTGTCAGTGCCCCTCTCGACCGGTATCACCGGCCTGTGGAACACCAACCTCGGCATCCAGAAGTCGCGCGGCGTGCTTGCCTCGGCTCAGTATTACATACTCCGCAATCTCAAAAACCGTCTCACCTGGAGCGTACGCGGAACACTCCGCCACGAGGACATCAAGCTTGACAAGCTCAACGGTATTCTCGATGACCTCAACCAGATAGGCAAGAACACCACGACCAAACGCTACTTTGACGGAGCTGACCCCGACGCCATCTGGGCCGTACCCTCGGCCGGCATCGACCCCTCCAACGGTAGGGAAATGTTTATCAAGCGCGACGGCTCCTACACCTATGACTATAATCCCGACGACGAGACCATCGTAGGCAACACCCGCGCCAAAATCGAGGGCTCTCTTGGCTCAAGCTTCAACTACAAGGGCCTGTCGGTAAGCATCAACTTCACCTACAAACTCGGAGGCAAGGCCTTCAACGACGCTCTCTTCAACAAGGTTGAAAACATCTCCTCGTCTCAGATGATCTACAACTCGGACAAGCGCGCCTTCTATGACCGCTGGCAGAAACCCGGCGACATAGCTCAGTTCAAGGACATCGCCGACAAGGTGCCGACCCCCATGTCGTCGCGCTTTGTGCAGCGCAACAATGTATTGGCTCTCCAGTCGCTCAACGTGGGCTATGACTTCTATGACGTGGCCTCGCGCCTGAAACTCGAGTCACTCCGCCTGTCGTTCTACTGCAACGACCTCTTCTGGTGGTCGACCATCAAGCAGGAGCGCGGTACAGCCTACCCGTTTGCCCGCAGCTATACGCTCGCGCTGTCTTTCTCATTCTAACCATCCTAAGAGATTCCGATTATGAAAATATACCAATCAATCACCGCGGCAGCTCTCATTGCGCTTGGCCTCGCCTCAACAGGGTGTTCCGACTGGCTCGACTATACTCCCAAGGACAAGCAGACATATGACGAGCAGTTCAATAACCGCACAGGTTTTCACACCACAGTCAACGGCATCTACAACACCATGACCGGCTCAGCCCTCTACGGCTCCAATCTGTCATACGGCGCGATTGACATCATGGGCCTGTGTTATAAAATCACCAATTCCAGCACTTCAAAATATGAGCTGTGCACCGCGGCCTATACAGGCACCTATGCCTCGGGTACTATAAGCAGCATCTGGTCGACAGCCTATAATGCTCTGCTCAACATCAACGTGCTCCTCCAGGCTCTCGACGAGAAGCCCGACGTGCTTCTTCCCGAGGACGCCACAATGATACGCGGCGAGATGCTTGCCGCCCGCGCCATGCTCCATCTCGACCTCGTGCGCATCTTCGGCCCGGTCTACATCGTCAATCCCGACGGACTGACAGTGCCTTATGCCGACGCGCCCGAGATCATCAAGCGCGAGCGCATGCCGCTCGGCGACATAATCTACAATAAGATTATCCCCGATCTGACCGAAGCCCAGAATCTTCTCAAGGACTGCGACCCCATACTGACCGAAGGTGTGCTCAGCTCCGACGGCGGCGAGGACGGCAACTGGTTTCGCTACCGTCAGTTGCGTCTCAACTACTATGCGGCCACGCTGCTCAAGGCCCGTGCCTACATATGGGTGCAGGACTACACCAACGCGCTCGCCGAGGCCCGCAAAATCACCGACGACACCTATGCTCAGTCATGTTTCCCGTGGGTCGACCCCGTGAAACTTCTCGCCAACAGCAGCAATCCCGACCGCATCTTCTCCACCGAGTGTCTTTTCGGATTTTACGACAGCAAGATGGCGGAGATTTTCACCCAGAACTTCAACGGCACTCTCGACCCCGCTGTGGTTATGAAACCTCGCGACGGATACACCGACATACTCTTCCCCAACACTGCCGACTATCGTCGTCAGTCACAGTGGACAGGCTCGACATCCATAAGCGGTGGCGAACTTGACTTCATCAAGTATAAGAGTTTCACCACCAACTCGACCAATCCCGAGTTCTGGGCTACTTTCTACGGACTCATGCGCAAGAGCGAGGCCTACTATATAGCCGCCGAAGCTCTCAACGGACTTGGTGACACCAAGGGTGCGTGCGGCTACATCAATCAGGTCAAAGCCGCCCGAGGTATCGAGCTTCTTGACACCGACTCACCGGCAGACTTACTCAAAGAGCTCAAAATGGAGTTTCTGCGCGAAATGCGAGGCGAGGGTCAGATATTCTTCCTCCACAAACATTTCAACCAGTCGTTTGCGACCACCAATTCCGACTTCAACGGCCATGAGGCAGCCAACCGCGACAATCCCGAAGTGTCGCTACGCTACAATGTTCCCATCCCCTCAGGTGAAAACTATTAATATTCCCTACTTATGAAACTCAGAAATCTATTATATCTTGCTGCAGGTTCGCTGCTCCTGCCGTCTATCGCTGCATGCTCTCATGAGGAAATCGAGCCTTACAGCGGCCCCAAAAACGGCATATTTATCCAGCAGGTAGCCGGCACCAATATGACCACCGGTCTCGTGTCGTCCTACATGGACTCCACCACATTCTCGTTTGCATCATATACAGCCGATGTTACGGAAATACCATTGCGCTTCTATGTTCGTACGATTGGCGGAGTAACCAACTATCCGCGCCGCTACGCTCTTGCTATCGACGAGGCTGTCACTACCGCCGTGGAGGGTGTTGACTTCTCGCTGTCGAGAAACGACTTCATTATCCATCCGGGAGAAACCATGGATACGTGTATCGTCACACTCATTCGCACTCCGGCATTACGTCAGTCTTCTTTAGTACTGAAACTGCGTCTGCAACCCAACGAGAATTTTGATATCATCTTCGATTCTTATCGCAACTCAGGCTCTTGGGAAATCCCCGCTGATTCTCTGTCTGCTGTTACCTATGCAATACGTTTCACTGAAGAGTATAATGAACCCAGTTATTGGGCCTGGTTTGGCGATAGTTATTTTGGACCATTCACACCCACCAAGATGCTTGAATTGGAGAAAGCTATGGGTTGGACATACGCAGACTGGAATAGTGGAGGCTCTGGCTCTTCCAAAGTACAGTATGGCCGTATGGACTTTGCAGCCAAGGCTTTCCAAAAGCATCTTCAGGAACTTGCTGACGCTGGGACTCCAGCCCGCGAGGATGACGGCTCTCTGATGCAGCTCCCCGGCTCCTACGCAGTCGACTATTCAGCTTATGAGTAACAATCAAACCGTATATTCTGAAAAATATGAAACTCAATATACTCCGTACGCTCGGTCTGCTTGCGACCTCAATGGTCCTGACCGGCTGCTATGAAGACAAGGGCAATTATGACTATACCGAGATCGAGGAACTGACCATAACGCTCCCCTCGGCAATCGAGGCCATGGCCAATGCAGAAAACATTCAGTTTTCACCCACAATAGTCTCATCCACCACCGGTAAGGAGATTTCGCCCGACGACCCCAACTATGAATATGAATGTCGTGTATACTACACGCGTACCATTGACGGCATCTCTGAAAAATGGTATGATATCAATCCCGACAAAACCATGGCTGTCGACTTTTTTGTCGAGGCTCCGGCCGGAACATACACCCTCTGGTATACCGCAAGAAACAAGCGGACAGGCGTGGAGTCGCATGCCAAAGGCTCAATCCGTCTCATCAGTTCAGTTTATGAAGGATGGATGGTAATGGCTAACTGCGGAGCAGAAAAGACAATGCGTCTTGACATGATTTTCACCGACTCCAAAGGCCGTGAACTCATAGCCAAGAACATCACAGGTCCTAAGGTTACAGGTCTGACCGAAGGTACCCAGGCAATGTATTTCCCGAGCATGTATGCCGGCAAGGAATGTGTCAACATCCTTACCAAGTCGGGCAGCTATCGCGTGTGGGACGATATGCAGATACTCGCATCCAGTGACCTCAAGCTACTTGATTTCGTAATGCCCACTACCGAGGGATCTCCCACCCAAATTTCCCAAATTATGTATTACGGAAGCTACGGACCAACAGCCACAACATGTGTCACCGACATAGGCGATGCCTATGCCATTACATCGTCCGGAGCCGGAGCCTCATATGAATATCCACTAAACGCCGAAAAAGTCGGCGACAAGCCTTCCTACAAGGTTGCCCAGGCCATCGGCACAAGTATGGTACGTCAAGGCAACTCATCGTCGGCTCTGTTTTATGACATCACCAACAAGCGTTTTATGGGTTGGAGCTACTATGCCAGCAACAACAAGCTCCTTTTTCCGCTCAACGACAATGATGAAAACCAGCCCCAGGGTCTTTTCTCATTCAACACAGGCATGGATTTTGTCGACATGGAGAGCACCCGATTCTCCAATGGCCTTGTCTATACCGTACTTCAGGACAACACAGGCCACCGTCACGTCTACGGCATCAACCTCTCGGGCTACAACAGCATCAAGAAGGAGTCGGCCTATGACAACCTGACCGGTGAGAATTTTGACACGGCTACCGACTATGCCTTCCACTCACAGTTTCCATATATGTTCTACTGCAAGGGTAACAAGGTCTACTCCTACGGTCTTGTCGACAATTCGGTCAAAGACATCCTGACACTTGACGGCTCAGAGACTACGACACTGATCAAGTTTAACCTCTACGGCAATATGGTACTCACCAACCTCAACAAGTGGGAGGACGAGGAATTTCAGAGCATGCAATACAAGCTCATCGTCTGCTCGACAACAGGTGGAGAGGACAGCGGCATAGTACGTTTCTACAACGTGGACACTGCCGGCAAAATGTCGCTCTACAAAGAGTATAAAGGCTTTGGCGAGAACATTGTCGACGTGACCTATCGCGAGCGCAGAAAGTAACCCTTCACGAGGTCTTACAGCCTCACTGTTAAAATACTTTTCACAATACGACCGAAGAATGCAGGTATCTCCCCCCTGACCTGCATTCTTCGGTCTTGTATTATAATATTTTAGCATACAGAAATAGAAATTAAGCAAACAAATACATGTTAAAATAGCTAAAAACCAATTGTTATTTGCGCATAAATTGCTAATTTTGTACCAGCATTCTAAAATAGCAATAGAATATAATATTTAGGTAATGGGCCGTAGTCCTTTGTGAAAAGTGTTGCGGCTTTTTTTGCATCCCTACTTTAGATAAAAAAGATACAGGAGATACAAAAGTTTCATAAGGACAGAAGAAACTTTTGTATCTCTTTATTTCCAGCAATCTGTCTCGGATGAGATTTCTGGGATAGTGTCGGCAGTGTAGACCGGATTACGGCCGGCGGCGCGCTGGGCGGTGTAGTCACGGAGCAGTATCACGGCATAACGTCCGAGAGCAAAGATTGCCGCAAGGTTACACAGCGTCATAAGTGCCATGGTGATGTCGGCAAAACCCCACACAATGTCGAGCGACGTTATGGCACCTATATAGACTATAGCACCAACAAGCAGACGGTAAAGATTGACCAGACGGTCGTCATTGCGGATGAAACGTATATTGGTCTCGCCATAATAATAGTTGGCGATTATACTCGTAAAGGCAAAGAAAAATATGGCTACGCACACAAATATCGACCCGTAACGATGGCCGCCGCCAAGCTCGGTATCAATAGCCTGTTGGGTCAGCACAATCCCGTCATGCCCCTCGGTGTACACTCCGCTGCACAAGATGATGAAAGCTGTGGCACTACACACGATGAGTGTGTCGGTATACACGCCAAGAGCCTGTATCAGTCCCTGCTTCACGGGATGGGTCACCGAGGCGGTGGCTGCCGCGTTGGGCGTGGAACCTTCGCCGGCCTCGTTGCTGAAAAGTCCGCGCTTGACGCCCATCACCATAGCCGCGCCGATAGTGCCGCCCATGGCCGAATCAAAGTCGAATGCGTTGCTGACTATCAGACCGAGTATCTCGGGTATGCGGCCTATATTCATCACCACAATGACAAGAGCCAGCAATATATAGGCTATGGCCATGACGGGGACCACGAGTTCGCTAAACCGCGACACTCTCTGCACTCCACCCCATATGATCACAAGAGTCATCGCTGCAAGCAACGCGGCCATCCATTCGCGCGGGAAACCGAAACAGGCGTTGAAAGCGTCAGAGATGGTGTTGGACTGCACGGAATTGAAAGCGAAACCAAACGTGAGCGTTATGAGCACGGCAAATGTCACGGCCCACCAGCGTTTGTGTAAGCCTTTCTGGATATAATAGGCGGGACCGCCCATAAATGACTTGTCGCCCTTGACCTTGAAAAGCTGCGCGAGTGTCGACTCGACAAACGCGCTCGATGCTCCAAGCAGTGCGATGACCCACATCCAGAACACAGCTCCCGGACCGCCGAAAGCTATCGCCGTGGCCACGCCGGCCATATTGCCTGTGCCGACGCGTGAGGCTATCGACAATGCAAACGCCTGAAAGGAGCTGATGGTGCCGTGAGCGGGCGAGTCGTCCTTGCGGGTGTCGTTGTCGCGACGCCCCGATATCATGAGCAGACGCAGCATCTCGCCGGCCATTCTGAACTGCACGCCGCGCGTGATATACGTGAAAAACAACGCGGCAACCAGCAGCACACTCACCATGACATAATCGGTAAGTATCCCGCTCACATAACCTACAGCTTCCTGAATAGTCATAACGTGAAAAATTTTTACCACAGGCCAATATCACAGGACTCAATCGCCCTATGTGGCACGGCTCAGGTTAAATAATGAGTTTATCTGATTAATTAACGGAAGGATTTATAAAATGTTATCCTTTCACTACAACAATTCTTGACTGTGACATGTTCGGGCAATAATCAGGAGATACAAAAGTATCTCTGAAAAAAGACCTATATAACCATTGCAACACCATTGTCTGCATTGATTATACAGGTCTTTATATGATTCGAGACATTCGTCTCGCTGCTGTATCAGAACGGCTGACAGGTATCAGCCCCGCCACCCGTCATGTCATTACTCGGCAAGAATATAGAGCGAGGGCAGTACGTCTACGTCCGACTGGGTTTCGTAGGCGGCAAAGTTGTTATACTTGCTTGAATAATACCATCTGCGACCGTTGAGTTCGCAGGATATTGTCCATGTGCCGTCACCGTTGTTGGCAGCATTCCAAAGATAACCGGCTGCAATCTGACCGTTTTCGTCAAGAGCTGGAGTCTTGGCGAGGTTGGCACTCGAGTATGTACCCTGGAGATATAGATAGCGCCCGTAAGAGTCGCGGATGAGGAACTTGCCCTCGGGTGCGGCCACTACATTGCCGTCTATTTCACAAGATGAAGCAAACAGATAAGCGTTGGCATCGGTTGGAGCCACATACTGTCCACCTGACACGGAAATGCCTGTGGTGAGAATATAACCGTAAGAATTGTTCTTGTCAATTACGACACCACAGATATTGCCTGACACAAACAGATAGCTGCGGTCAAGCTCTATCTGCTGCTCGTTAAACTCGTTGAAGATAGCCTTGCCGATATATTTGACAAACGACCATATACCGTTGGCTTTCTCGAAGCGGCCGGTCACAGTCTCGAGACCGTTTTCGTTGAGAGTCCAGGCTGAGCCGTCGTATACATAGAGATTAGCGGTAGTGCCGTTATAAACCACATATTCCTGATCACCGGCCTGAGCATAGGGCAGTTTGCTATTCAGGAAGATCGGGAGATAGAGTTCAGGGTCTGACAGCTTGTTGTTGCTCACACCCATGGCTGTATAGTCTGCGGGATTGAGAGCAACCACACCGTCGGCTACAGTCCACTTGCCTCCCGAGTAATAGTATACGGCATTCTCTGTAACAGATGCGGGAGTGTAGAGAGCGACCTCAACCGGCTCGGCTGCCTCGTCGGAGGGGACATAGAGCACAGGCATCGAACTTTCTTCCTGAGTTTTGTTATATTCTCCCCATGATGTATATTTGGCAGAATACTGAATCCACTTATTGGCAAGCACATTCTTTACGGTCCATGTACCGTCATCGTTCTTGGTCACAGTCCATTTGTACTTGTCCTCATCAAGTGCGGTACTATTGATATAGAAGTTGTTATACTTTGCATCACCATAGTAATAGTGGCCGAAATCGTCACCCATATAGTATTGTCCGGGAGTCGATGTGGCTGTGAACACAAACACATTGTTCTCGAAATCAAAGCCCGAAAGCTGATTGCCGGAAACTGTGACATCTGTGGTGTAGAAGTAAGCATATTTGCCGTCGGTTGTGGTCGGAGGTATGATATTGGCTGCGATGCCGTCGGCATAGAGCACATACTTGCCGGCTTTGAACTCATTATCGGTATAAAGTTCGGCTACATTAGGTGTCTCAGCCGGGAAACCGAACATAGGATTCTGCGATGCGGTGTTGTAGGTGACAACAGCATACGTGCCGTCGGCCACTTCCTCATCGCCAAAGGTGGTCGGTATCAGCGAAGCGAGCTTTGAGGCAGCAGTAGCCTCGGGTGCGAACGACTTGATGAAAGCCGTCTCGCTGCCCCACACTTTCTGATAGTCCTCAGTGGTGACAGTATAGGTCTTGGCACCTGCAAGAGCGGTGAGCTCAGCGGGCACGGAAGAGGCCTCGTTGAATATCACGTCGACAGTCGAACCGTTGCCGGCGAGATAATAAGGGAAAGCGGCATTGTCGAGGAACGCAGGAATGGCTACCGATGCGGGATATATGCTGTTCTTGTCAAAATACTTGTTGGTATCTATCGCCTTGGCTGCGGCAATCTCGTCATTGCCGACCGCATTGGCCTTGATAAGCGACGAGATGGTCGCATAGTCGTCGGCTGTGAGTGTATAGGTGGCTGTCTCTGAGCTCTCATAGTCCACTCCTCCCTCAAAACCATCAAGATAATGGTCGTTCCAGGAGTTTTCACCGCAGCTTGCCAGGCCCATTGCCAATGTGCCGACAGCAATAGCGTTGAGAATATTTTTGTTCATATCTTTATATTATATGAGCGTGATGCTTGATTAGAAATAAAGTTTGGCACGGAGGCTGAATGTGCGGCCATAGCTGTAGAACACGTTGTAGGCATTCTCCCATGTTCCGTCAATCGAACTGTTGGTGTAGGCGTCCATAATGTAGTAGTTATTAAGAACGTTATAGACGTTGGCCGAGAATGTGCAGCGTACGCCCTCTGTGATGGGGAAGTTATAGCTGGCGTTGATGTCGAGCTGATTGCCGAAAGGTATCTTCCAGGGTTTGGCAATGGTCATCTCCTGACCGGGGGTGAGCGATACGCTCTTACCGTTGGCGATAGAGATGTCACTGTAGTTGTTGGCGTTGCATGTCCAGTCAGCACCGATGCGCATGCCGCTGAAAGGCTTGAACTGTACGCCTACAGCACCTGTTGTCTGAGCGGAACCGCCTACCTTGACACCCTTCTGATTGATGGTGGCATGCAGGTGGTCCTCCGAAAGAGGTGTGGTGTAGGTAGGAGCCTGGTTACGGTCACCGATGCTCGCAAGTGCGCGGCCCTGGCTGTCATAGAAATAACCGATAGGAGAGTTCTGCCATGTGTTGTCTGCGATGGCTAACATACCCGACAGTTCAAACCACTTGAAAGGCTTATAGATAAAGTTGAGCTCGACGCCCATGTAGCGAGAGTCCACACCGTTCATTGTGGCGGTGTAGCGGTCACCGTCATAATCGTTGGTTTTGGACGAGATAATCGTACGGTCCATCCAATAGGTATAGTAACCGTTGAGCTGAGCTGTAAACTTGGGAGAGTGGTATTCATAGCCTACTTCGACGGCTCCGACTTTCTCATTGCGAGGATTGGGGTTGATGGCATTTGAGTTGGCCGGAGATACAAACACACCATACTGGAGGTAGGGAGCACGTGTGATATAACCACCGTTGACATACACATTGTTGTTGCGGTCGATGTTATAGTTGGCACCGGCCTTGACATTTCCAGCGAAGAATGACTTGGTGGGCGACTTGCTCTCAGATGGATTCACATAGAAATTCTCGTAGCGGGTGTAGGTGTTGAGGTTGGCTGCACCGGCGAGTACAAAAGTGAGCTGCTTGTCAAGCATCTGATACTCGGCCTGGGCATACACACCCTCTTGCCAGATGCGGCTGTCCCAATCGCGATAGATTACATCACCAACACCGAGCTTCTGACGCTGATAGGCTAGTTTTTCTGCCTCGGTAGCAAATGTGCGGGTGTTGTTGTTAGCCTGACGGTAATAATCGATGAAGTATGCTCCGTTGTAAAGGTCGGAAATCTCATTGGTGTGCTCACCATAGTAGTAACGGATGTCCACACCGGCTGTGATGGAAAGATTTTCGGTAAGCTCATTCTTGTAGTTGGATACACCGCCAAACCAACGGTGGTTGTTCACCGAGTTGGACATTACCATGAGCGCGCCATTGGTGCTGTTCTGGTTCATGAGCTGAATCTGGTCGTAAGCAAACATACCGTTGCCGTGACGCAGCGAGTAGGTCACACCGTTGTTGGTAATGGTCTTCCAGTTGAGCACACCGTTGCTTGAGCCATACCAATAGTTATAATACGTTTGTGAAGATGTGCCAATCTGCGCACCCTGACCACCTGTGCCGCCTCCCGTGCCGAGCGAAGCGTATACTACCGATGACAGCGACGATTTGTGGTTGATCTGCCATGTGTGGTTGAGCATAGCCACGGGCTTGTTGTAATAGTTATATTGCGAAGCCTTGCGCTCGCCGTTGAGTCCGAGACCATAGGTGGGGTTGTAACGGTAAGCCTGACCCTTCGGCATATAGTTGGCTGCTTCCTGCCAGCCTGCGATTGTCAGACCGTCATTATTGCTGCGCTTGTAGTGGGTCTGAGGCGCGCCGGTCACAGTGAGTGAAATCTGGTTTTTCTCGTTGATACGCTTTGACACGTTGAGGAAGTAGTTGTACGACTGATACTCTGTGCCTTGTATATAGCCGTTACCTGTCTTGCGCGAGCCGAGGAATGTCACGGCCCAACCGTTCTTCATTAGACCTGTCGAGAAGCTGATACCATAGTTCATGGAGTTATCGTTGCCGAGACCATACCATGCCGTACCGCCCTTCTTGGCGTCAAGTCCCTTGGTAATCATATTAATTGTACCACCAAACGATGGTGACGATATGATGGTCGCACCGAGACCGCGCTGCACCTGCATCGAAGCGGTCACATCGCCGAGACCGGCCCAGTTTGACCAATAGATACCGCCCCACTCCATATCGTTGACGGGAACACCGTTAACCATGGTAGCGGTATTGTTTGACTTGAAGCCACGGATATTGATTTTAGCATCACCGAAGCCACCGCCATCTTTTGTGGCCCATACACCGGGAGTGGTCTTGAGGATTTCGGGAAGCTCCTGATTGCCGAGCTTAATTTCGAGAGTTGCGGCATCGACAGCCGACACAGCCACCGGTGTGCGGCGTGTGCGGGCTATTGACTGGGTCACTACTACGTCCTGAAGCATCTGAGACTCTAAGTCGAGTGCTATCTGGCCGAGGTTGGCAGCAACATCGAGGTCTACCGGCTTATAGCCGATATAATTGATGTGTACCTTTTTGCCTGCGGGTGCGGTAATGGTAAAGTTACCATCAATGTCGGTCGTAGCTACGATTTTGGTGCCTGGTATCGAGATGGTCGCGCCGATGATAGGCTCGCCCTCTTCGTTGACCAGCACGCCACTACACTTGACATCTTCAGCGGCGGCAAACGCCACCATGCAGTTGAACCATACGGCTCCCGCTGTCAGGAGGTGTCTCTTAATCATGATTGATGACTGGTTTGTGGGTTAATAGAATTATTTCTGGTTTTTTAATTTTTGACAAAAGTAATGAATTTTTACGAGATATGATGCGACACTCGCGACGAACGTTAAAATTTTAACAATATGAGGAGATATAAACGATACAAAAGACAAAAGAAACATAAGTTTCCGGGATATCGAAAACTTATGTTTCTTTTGTCTTTTTGTATCGTCTCTTATCGTTTGACGAATTTCTGAGAGGTACGGTGGCCGTCGGTGTGGACATACACCATAATATATATACCGCTCGGGAGAGTGGACGACAAGAGCGACTCGGCCGATGAGATGTCAGTGCCGGCGGCGACTCTTACACCTGAGGCATTGTAGATCTCTACCGAAGAGATGTCGCTGTCGCAACCCACACCTTCAATACCTGTCAGAGTGCCGATGGTAAACAGCGGCTGCTGTTCACATATCGGTGTGTTGCCGTTATAGAGCACCATAAAGTATTCTTTACCTACCTCCCCGGCCTGGAATGCGCCGGAGAAAGTAATTTCATGAGCCGAGGCATTGGCCGGAATCTCGATGGCTGGCGAGGTGATTGCGCCTACACTCGTAACAGTCTGATTGGCCACATAGGGAAATATCACGGCCCTCAACTGTCCGTAGAAATATCCGCCCGGATTGGAGACTGTTGCGTGAACGGTAATATTTTCGGCATCGACCGCACCGGCATCATCAATGGTAAACGAGCTTACACTCAACGCCGGAGCCACATACTGCTCCACGGTGACAGGAATACCGGCACTGATCGGCTCCGCGCTTTCACCCGAAACTTCTGCAAGATAGAGTGTATAGCTGCCGAGGGTGACACCTGTGGGCAATGTAGCCTGGATTATGATGGACGAACTTTCACCTGCCGGGACATCAATGGCATATTTTGTCAGTTCAAGCACCTCACCGCTGCCGCTTACAAGTATCGGATAAATAGTATTGACATACTCCTGACTGCCATTGTTGACAGCCGTAGCCGAGATGCGGTAAAGATTGCCCGGGCTCATCGGAGTCTCGAGTTTAAGGTCAGTGATGTCGATTGATGGAGCCTGAGGCTGCGACACGGTCACTACTCCCGACGCACTGACGGTGAGATTGAGCCAGCCGGTCGAAGATATGCCGGTCTTGACACGCTGCACACCTCCTGTGGCCGTCTTAAATGCCGGATAAGCCTTGTATGTCCCGGCCGGAAGTCCGGAGAGCGGTACTGTGTATTCCGGCACATAATAGCTCGGTGGCAAAGCCCCAAAGCGGCTCGAAGACTGGTAATATGCACCGTTGATTTCAAGTCCGAGACCCCATCCCTCAGAGAATGTGTCGAAAGACCGATTGACGAAACCACCGGCTACGGTGACACTCGCATTGCCTCCCGATCCGTTGAGATCATTGATTACAGCCATTATCTCTACATATTTCGATCCGGCCACAGGCTTGCGGATGCCGATAATAGCATCCTGACTGAAGTTGTATCCACCGGCACTTCCGCCTATTCCTTGCTGACCAGGATCGAGTGCCGTGAGCAGGAAGTAGCCGTTACTCATGCCACCCCAACCCCAGTTGATGTGAAAATATCCGTCCTTATCATATCCGTCACACACAAACTCATGGCCTCCGCTGCCGCTGTTGCCTCCGAGCAATACGGGGCCGCAGGTCGAGAGACTTTCATACACGAGGTCTTCCCACTCATACATGCCATACCAGTTGCGGTCACGATAGGAAACTCCTTTATCATAGTTGAAATAGTTGATAAGGGCGTTACCGACGGAAATCGACGATGCTCCGCTCTCATCAGGCCTGTAATCCATGTCGACCGACACACCTGCGGCATACATTAGTGTAGCCACTGCGGTCTTTTCATCTGCTTTGGCATCATCGGTATATGACGGAAGCATCTTGCTCCACTCAAACACAGTATTGGCGAAGTCAAACCCCACCGACAGTTTGAGTGAATCCGTAGTGTAGCTGTGCGAGCCTGTGCCGTGTACGGGATAGTTGTGATATTTCAATATCTGCGCCATGGCTGTCGCCACACAGCCGGTGACGCAGCGATCGCCCTGATAGAGCGGGCACAGGTCGTTGTAGGGTGAGCCCTGATTCCACATTGTGACACACATGGGCTTGATGGACGCTCGCGAGGGACGTCCCTCTTCGGCAGCGCGCGAAGGGGTGGCCGTCATGGTCGAGGCCCAGGCTATCTGGGCGGTATACTCTTCAAGCCATGCCCGCAGGTTGTCGGGCATGTCGGAGGTCTCAAACTCTCCCACATCGGCATAGCCAAGGAGCGGCTGCACGACATCGTCGGCACTGACAACAAGAAAACCGTCACCGGCCGCACGGTTGAATACATAAAGCCCGTTGTTGCCAGTCGAAGCGTCTTTACATGTGTAAGCGAGCGTGATGTCACCACCGCGCGAGGGGGAGGTGTACGACACAGCCTCACCGCCGATGGCACGAGTCAGAGCTTCGGCGGGAGTAAGCTGGCGCGCCTGGACGCTGAGCGTCGCAAGCGTGGCCAGCGAACAAAACAAGATTTTTCTCATAAATAAGGAGTTGAATGTGCAATTATAACAAGTCTTAACATTATTAGGTTCAATGCCTTTTAGGCTTTGGCCTATTGCGTACTTCACGCGATGATGACGGGCGGCCCTGTCTTACAGGATAGGATGCCTGTCGGGGAAAAAGCCTGGCCAGCAGGTCACTGCGGTGCAGCCTGTGGAGCGAGGCTGTGATGTCGGCCCGATAGGCCGGATCATACCAGAAGAAATATTTGCGCTGAGCCTTCTTCTCGTCGGGCGATGTGGCTGTAAACACCGGCTTGAGCGTATAGGGATGAAAACCGGTGTAATATATCTCCGTGGATAGGGTCATGGGGGTTGGAGTGAAGTCCTGCACCTGTTCAAGATGAAGGTTGAGACTCTTGGTCTCGGCGGCAAGTTCGGCCATGTCGGTCTCATGACATCCGGGATGGGAGGAGATGAAGTAAGGTATGAGCTGCTGTTTCAGGTCATGGGCGGAATTTACACGGTCAAAAAAACGCGAAAACTCATGATAAAGCCTGAACGACGGCTTGCGCATAATGTCAAGCACGACGTCCGAAGTATGCTCGGGAGCCACCTTGAGACGGCCCGAGACGTGAGAAGTTATCAGTTCCTCGTTATACTGACGGTTGGCGCGGTCAATCTTTTCATCACCCGTGTGGTGCATCGACAGGTCGTAACGTACACCGCTGCCAACAAACGACTTCTTGACTCCCGGCACAGCATCGATAGCGTGATAGAGGTCGAGTAGCGGACGGTGGTCGGTGTTGAGATTGGGACATACCGACGGGTGCAGACACGACGGCTTGAGACACTTGCCGCAGATGGCGAGGTCTTTGCCTCCCATGCGGTACATATTCGCGCTCGGAGCTCCTACGTCACTTAGATACCCCTTGAAATCGTCCATCTGCGTGACACTCCGCACCTCGCGGAGTATCGACTCCTTGCTGCGCGATGCGATAAATTTGCCCTGATGGGCCGATATGGTGCAGAATGAACAGCCGCCGAAACAGCCGCGGTGTATGTTGACCGAATGGCGTATCATCTCATAAGCCGGTATGCGCTTGCCTTTGTAGCGCGGATGGGGCGTGCGTGTGTAGGGAAGGTCAAACGATGCGTCGATTTCGGCGGTGGTCATAGGCGGATACATGGGATTGACCTTTATCCATTGCCGGCCGTGACGTTGCCACAGAGTCTTGCCGTGCATCGAATTACTCTGCTGCTCAATATGCTTGAAGTTTTCAGCCTGGGCCCGCTTGTCTTTGAGACACCGTTCATAGCTGTGGAGCACTATGTCAGACGCTCCGACATATATCCTGCCCTCCTCACACTCCACTCCCTCCGGAGCGGCAACGGAGCGTATCACCGTCTGAGGCAGATTGGTGATGTCGGCGATGCGGCCGCCGGAGTCAAGAATACGGGCTATCTCCACTATGCCTTTCTCACCCATGCCGTAGGATATGAGATCGGCTTTGCAGTCGAGCAACAGCGACGGACGCAGACGGTCCTGCCAATAATCATAGTGTGACAGCCTGCGCATCGAGGCCTCGATGCCTCCGGCTATTATCGGAGTGTCGGGAAAGAGGTCGCGGAGTATGCCGCTGTACACGATGGTCGGATAGTCGGGCCGTGCTCCGTGACGCGCACCCGGGGTGTAGGCGTCGTCGCTGCGACGGCGGCGTGCGGCGGTGTAGTGGTTGACCATCGAGTCCATGGCTCCGGCCGAGACTCCGAAAAAGAGCCTTGGCGCACCAAACTTGCGGAAGTCACGCAGATCATCCTGCCAGTTGGGCTGCGGCACTATGGCCACTCTGTAGCCTGCCGACTGAAGCGTGCGGCCTATGACCGCGGCCCCAAATGACGGATGATCGACATAGGCGTCGCCTGAGAAGAGAACAACGTCGACCGTGTCCCATCCCAGGGCTTTCATTTCCTTAACTGATGTAGGCAGATATGCTTCGGGGCGATGTGTCATTCTTCGGTAGTCATTTTGGCGAGGCGGTCTTCCATTGCGATGATTTCGTCGCGCATCTGTGCGGCCTCGATAAAGTTCATTTGTTTGGCGGCCTCCATCATCTCCTTGCGTCGCTTGTCGATGAGCTTGCCCAGAGCCTCGGCCGACAGATAGGGCATCACGGGGTCGGCAGCAATGTCGACCCTGGCCGTATACTCGTTGGCATACGGTATGGGCTGCGTGTTCTTGAGCTGCTTGGCTCCCTTGGCGGCCTTACCGGCCTTGGTGCCCGGCTTGCCCTGCGGCAACAGTTCGTCGGTGTCGAGACCGATGATGGCGTTGCGGGCCTTGACAATGGCCTGAGGCGTGATGCCGTGCTCCTCGTTATAGGCGAGCTGCATCGCGCGCCGGCGTGTGGTCTCGTCGATAGTCTGCTGCATGGAGTCGGTAATCTTGTCGGCATACATTATCACTGTGCCGTTAAGATTACGGGCGGCGCGGCCAACCGTCTGGGTCAGCGAACGGTGGGAACGCAGGAAACCTTCCTTGTCGGCATCGAGTATGGCCACAAGCGACACTTCGGGCAGGTCAAGACCCTCTCGGAGCAGATTGACACCGATAAGCACGTCAAACTCCCCGCTTCTGAGGCCGTCGAGTATCTTGATGCGGTCGAGCGTGTCGACATCGCTGTGTATATAGGCTGTCTTTATGCGCAGACGCTGCAGATAGTCATTGAGCTCCTCGGCCATGCGCTTGGTCAGAGTGGTGACAAGCACACGCTCGTCACGCTCTATGCGTATATGAATCTCCTCCAGCAGATTGTCTATCTGATTGAGCGACGGACGGACTTCTATCAAGGGGTCGAGCAGTCCGGTCGGGCGTATTATCTGCTCCACAACCACACCCTCACATTTCTCCAGCTCATAGTCGGCCGGCGTGGCACTCACATAAAGCACCTGGGGAGTGAGACGTTCAAATTCCTCAAATCTCAACGGCCTGTTGTCAAGCGCGGCCGGCAGACGGAAACCATACTCCACAAGGTTGAGTTTTCGCGAAAGGTCTCCGCCATACATGGCCCTGCACTGGGGCAGCGTGACGTGACTCTCGTCAATGATGGTCAGGAAGTCCTTGGGGAAATAGTCGAGAAGACAGAATGGTCGCATGCCGGGCTGACGCCCGTCGAAATAACGCGAATAGTTCTCGATGCCGGAACAGTGGCCCAGCTCGCGCAACATCTCCACGTCATAGGTCACACGTTCGAGCAGACGTTTGGCCTCCATCTCCTTGGCCTCGCGCATAAACTGATTGTATTGCTCGCCAAGATCAAGCTCTATCTGTCCTATGGCCGAACCCATGCGCTCGGGCGAAGTGACAAACAGATTGGCGGGATATATCTGAAACACGTCATGGCTGCCGAGCGAAGTGTTGTCGGCCGGATGAAGTGTCTTGATCGACTCTATCTCGTCGCCCCAGAACGTGACGCGCACTATGATTTCCTCGTAAGCCAGACGTATGTCGACCGTGTCACCCTTCACCCTGAATGTGCCGCGCGACAGTTCTATCTCGTTGCGCGAATACAGAGCATTGTTGAGCGTGCGCAGAAACTTATTGCGCGCTATCTTTTGGCCGGTCTTGATTTTTATCACATTGCTGTCAAAGTCCTCGGGATTGCCCATGCCGTAAAGACACGACACCGACGAGACCACTACCACATCCTGCCGCCCCGACAGCAGTGCCGACACGGTGGAGAGACGCAGCTTCTCAATCTCGTCGTTGATCATGAGGTCTTTCTCGATATACTTGTCAACCGTCGGTATGTAGGCCTCGGGCTGATAATAATCGTAATATGACACGAAATACTGCACCGAATTGTTCGGAAAGAAGCTCTTGAACTCGCCATAGAGCTGCGCGGCGAGCGTCTTGTTGTGGCTTAATATGAGCGTGGGCTTGTTGACCTGCGCTATGACATTGGCCATAGTGAAGGTCTTGCCCGAACCGGTCACGCCAAGCAGTGTCTGAGCCTTGTCACCGGCCTTGATGCCGCTGACAAGCTGCTCTATGGCCTGCGGCTGATCACCGGTAGGCTGATATTGCGAAGTCAGTTGAAATTGCATATTCTATAATGCGCGTTGCGTAAACATACAAAGGTAAGAATTTTTCGTGACAATTCCTACGACAGCATTCTTTTTGACACTGTTTTACACAGTTTTCACATAACTTTCGTAATGTAATTATCCCGACCTGACATAATCGCTGACTGTCACCGCATTAAACGAAAGTTGCCGTACAGCATAACTTTTTAGGACCGGGAATTGTTAAATTTTTACTACTTTTACATACTCTAAGTCACGTAAACATATTTTACACCTTAATTAATTATAGTAAAGTTATGCAGATACAACGCATTCAGACTGTCTACATCTTTCTGGCCATCGTAGCCATGGCCATCTTTATGGTTGTCCCCTATGGCGAGGTAGTGGCTCTCGGCCAGACACCCGTGGCCGCCGAACAGCTCTACACCATGGCCGAGTATGGAATACTGATACCCGTGGCCACCGTTATCATCCTGCTGCTTGTCGACATGTTTCTCTTCCGCAACATGCCTCTTCAGCGCACAGTGCTGGTCATCAGCTTCATGATCACTCTTGCTGTGATAGCCACCGTATGCTTCACTCTGTTCAAGGAAGCACGCGCCGAAGGCATGGATGCCCATTTCAGCGTATGGGACATACTTCTGCCCGCCGCCGCACTCTTTGAGCTACTCGGCATTCGCGGCATCATGAAGGACATCAAGCTCCTCAACTCCTACAACCGCCTCAGATAAGGGCGCGTAACATTTTTTTAGAAAAAAGCCGTGATATTGTTGTCGGTTTGTATCAGAATGTTTAACTTTGCAGCAAAATAAGTTCTAAACATCTATTCACTACGGCAACAATTGGACAAAATGACAAACAGTGCCAAAGATAGAGAGGTGATACATTTCACCAAGATGCACGGCATAGGCAACGATTACATATATATCGACTGTATGGAATCGACGCCCGAACGCCTACCGGAGCTTGCCCGGGAAATGAGCGACCGACACACGGGTGTGGGAGGCGATGGAATCGTACTCATATGCCCTTCCGACGTCGCCGACTTCAGAATGAGGATGTTCAACAACGACGGGTCTGAAGCCCGGATGTGTGGCAACGCCTCCAGATGCATCGCTAAATATGTTCATGACCATAACCTTTCGCACAATGATAAGATAAGCCTTGAGACCCTTTCGGGTGTCAAGGCTTTATCTCTAAATATGAAGGGTGACGAAGTAGAGTCTGTGACAGTCGACATGGGATGCCCGTCGCTCGAAAAAGAGGATATACCCGTAATAGCAGCCACCGACAGAGTGATTGAGACACAAGTCGACACTCCTTATGGGACTGTCGAGGTCACTGCCGTATCAATGGGCAATCCACACGGAGTGATATTTGTCGACTCCATCGAGGATGTGCCTTTTGACGAGCTCGGCCCCTATATGGAGTGTCACGAAATGTGGCCCGACCGCGCCAACATAGAGTTTGCTCAAGTGCTCGGTCCGGAACTCATACGCATGAGAGTATGGGAGCGTGGCACGGGCGAGACTCTTGCCTGCGGCACAGGAGCATGCGCCACCGCTGTGGCCGCCGTCTTGACAGGTCGGGCCAGCAATGATGTCACACTGCGTCTGCGCGGAGGTGATCTTCACATACAATGGGCTGAAAACGGCCATGTGCTCATGACAGGCCCTGCCACCGAAGTGTTTGAGGGAGACTACGTCAGAGGATAAGACAAGTTGATAACGCCACGTCAGTCTACATTTCTGCCGCGGACTAAACTATAATTATTTAAGGAAAAGGATGTTTAAGGTAAACGACAATTTCACAAAACTGCCATCGTCATATTTGTTCAGCGAGGTGGCACGCAGGGTCAGAGTCTATACGGAGACTCACCCCGAAGCCGAAGTGATACGCATGGGCATCGGCGACGTCACCCGCCCGCTCTGCCCGGCTGTTGTCGACGCTCTCCACCGCGCGGTCGACGACGAAGCCCACGGTGAGACTTTCCACGGCTATGGACCCGAGCAAGGCTACGATTTTCTCGTCAGCAAGATAGTGGACTATGACTATCGACGCCACGGCATAGATGTAGCCGCGGATGAGGTCTTCGTCAGCGACGGTGCCAAAAGCGACACCGGCAATATCGGCGATATACTCTCGACAGCCAACCGTATAGCTGTCACCGATCCTGTATATCCCGTATATATCGACACAAACGTGATGGCAGGACGCGCCGGCCAACTCGGAATCGACGGACGCTGGAGCACTATAGAGTATCTGCCATGCACGGCCGAAAATGGTTTCGTCCCCACACTCCCCGCCGGCAATCCCGATGTGATATATCTGTGCTATCCCAACAACCCTACCGGCACCACACTCACCCGCAGCCAACTGAAAGTATGGGTCGACTATTGCCGCGAGCACGGAGCTCTGCTGCTCTTTGATGCAGCCTACGAGGCCTTTATCCGCGAGGATGACGTCCCCCACTCCATCTACGAGATTGAGGGTGCGAGAGAAGTGGCCATCGAGTTTCGCAGCTTTTCCAAGACAGCCGGATTCACAGGCATACGGCTGGGCTATACCGTAGTGCCAAAGGAACTGAAAGGTCGCGACGACCAAGGCAACGAGGTTGCTCTCAATCCGCTGTGGCGCAGACGTCAGACCACCAAATTTAACGGTGCAAGTTATCTTACACAGCGCGGAGCCGAAGCCCTCTACAGCGAGGAGGGCCAGCATCAGATCAAAGAGACCATCGACTATTATCTCAACAATGCGGCAGTGATGCGCAAGAGTCTCTGCGAAGCCGGATATGAATGTGTGGGCGGCATAAACTCGCCCTATGTGTGGATAAAAGTACCCGACGGACTGACCTCCTGGCAATTCTTCGATCTCCTGCTCGACCGCTATCACATAGTCGGCACCCCGGGCAGCGGATTCGGCCCCTCGGGCGAGGGCTATCTGCGACTCACAGCTTTCAATACGCTCGAAAACACAGTCAAGGCCATGTCACGCCTGACAAGATAATCTGATATTATAAAAATTCATACATTTCCATTAATAAACCAAACTTTCGTCTTTATGTCAAGTTTAAGATTCAAAGTTGTTGAGGAAGCCTCCAACCGCAAACCCGTTGCAGTAGAGATTCCCAAAGAGCGTCCGCAGGCTTACTACGCCAGCAAGGTGTTCAACCGTGCCAAGATGTTTGAATATCTCCCGCTTTCGACCTACAACGCGCTCATCAACGCTATTGACAACAAGGAACCCCTGTCGCGAAGCATCGCCGACAGCGTGGCCGAGGGTATGAAACAGTGGGCCATAGACAATGGCGCACGCCACTATACCCATTGGTTCCAGCCTCTCACCGAGACCACTGCCGAGAAGCATGACGGATTTGTAGAACATGACGGCAAGGGCGGCATGGTCGAGGAGTTCTCAGGCAAACTTCTCGTTCAGCAGGAGCCCGATGCATCAAGTTTCCCCAACGGCGGCATACGTAACACTTTCGAGGCCCGCGGCTATTCGGCCTGGGACATATCGTCGCCCGCCTTTATCATCGACAACACTCTCTGTATCCCCACAATATTCATCTCCTACACAGGCGAGTCGCTTGACTACAAGACCCCTCTGCTGCGCGCCCTCTCCGCCGTCGACAAGGCGGGCACTGCCGTAGCACGCTACTTCGACCCCAATGTCAAGCATGTGATCTCCAACCTCGGATGGGAGCAGGAATACTTCCTGGTCGACGAGGCTCTCTACGCAGCCCGTCCCGACCTCGTACTCACCGGACGCACTCTCATGGGTCACGAATCAGCCAAAAACCAGCAGCTTGAGGACCACTACTTCGGTGCGATACCCAAACGTGTGGAGGCCTTCATGCTCGACCTCGAAATCGAGGCCCACAAACTCGGTATACCCTGCAAGACTCGCCACAACGAGGTGGCACCCAACCAATTTGAGCTCGCACCCATATTTGAGGAGACCAATCTGGCCAACGACCACAACATGCTCCTCATGTCACTCATGAACGAGGTGGCACGCCGTCACAACTTCCGCGTGCTACTGCATGAGAAACCCTTTGCCGGCATCAACGGTTCGGGCAAGCACAACAACTGGAGCCTCGGCACCGACACCGGCGTGCTTCTCTTCGCACCCGGCAAGACTCCCAAGGCCAACCTACAGTTTATAACATTTGTGGCCAACGTAATGGCCGCCGTTCACCGTCACAACGGTCTGCTCAAAGCCTCCATTATGTCGGCCACCAACTGTCACCGACTCGGTGCCAACGAAGCTCCCCCCGCGATCATCTCAATCTTCACAGGCTCACAGCTCGCCGAAGTGCTCAACAAGATCATGAACTCCGACAAGGACGAGCTCATCGCGCTCGCAGGCAAGGAGGAAATCAATCTCGGTGTGGCCCAGATACCCGAACTGATGATTGACAACACCGACCGCAACCGCACGTCACCCTTCGCCTTCACCGGCAACCGTTTCGAGTTCCGCGCCGTAGGCTCAAGTGCCAACTGCGCTTCGGCCATGATCGCGCTCAACGCCGCCGTAGCCGAACAGCTCGCCGACTTCAAGACCAAAGTGGACGCACGCCTTGAGGCTGGCGAAGAACTCGAACACGCCCTCCTGGCCGAAATCAAGTCGCTGCTGCTTTACTCGGAGCCTATCCACTTTGACGGCAACGGATATTCCGACGAATGGAAGGAAGAAGCCGCCCGCCGAGGACTCGACTGCGAGACCAATCCCGCACTCATCTTTGACGCATATCTCAAGCCTTCGTCGGTCGAGATGTTCCGCAAGACAGGTGTGATGAACCACGTCGAGCTCGAAGCCCGCAACGAAGTAAAATGGGAGATGTACACCAAGAAGATTCAGATCGAAGCCCGTGTGCTCGGCGATCTCGCCATCAACCACATCATCCCCGTGGCCACACGCTACCTCTCCATACTGCTTGACAACATGGTGAAGATACGCGAACTCTTCTCCGGCAACAAGGGCGTGGAACTCTCATCGCAGGATGCCGTCACTGTCGAGAAGATCATGGGCCACTGCTCCGTAATCAAAGAAGAAGTTGCCAAGATGGTCAACGCCCGCAAGGCGGCCAACAAGATCGACAACGAGCGCGACAAAGCCCTCGCCTACTCACTCAACGTCGCTCCCTGCCTCGAGATTATACGTTATCACATCGACAAGCTCGAGCTTCTCGTCGACAATGAAATGTGGCCGCTCCCCAAATACCGCGAGCTGCTCTTCATACGCTAATAACACATAATATACATATGGATCGAGGGGGCCCGACGCGATGTCAGGACCCCTCGATTATCAATCCATACGTGTGTTTATTTAGAGACTATTTCACCTCTCCAGTTCGGCATACGCCTCATCAGCCACAGGTTCAAGCCATTCGGTCGAAGACCCTTCGCCAGGCACAGCCATAGCGAGATGGGCAAACCAACTGTCAGCGGCCGCACCGTGCCAATGCTTGACATTGGCCGGGATATTGACCACATCACCCTGCCGCAGACGGCGAGCCGGCTTGCCCCACTCCTGATACCAGCCTTCACCGGCCACACATATCAGCAACTGGCCTCCGCCTGTCAAGGCATGATGTATGTGCCAATTATTGCGACATCCCGGCTCAAATGTAACATTGGCGATATTTAGCTGTTCCGACGATATCGGCGCGAGATAGCTCCGGCCGATAAAATACCGGGCATAAGCATCATTCGGCTCTCCCACAGGAAATATCATCTCACGCTCAAAACGCTGACGGGCGTCGACAGCATCCGACGTCTCGTTCCACACCTCGGTAGCCATACGGAAAGCTCCCCACGCCTTGGGCCAGCCGGCATAGAAAGCCACCTGCGTGAGCATCTCGGCTATCTCCGTGCGCGTCACACCGTTATCTTTGGCCATCTGAAGATGATGCTTGAGAGACGTGTCTATAATACCGCTGCTCACCAGAGCCGTAACGGTCACAACACTGCGGTCGCGAAGCGACAGTTTGTCGGTGCGGCTCCACACCTCGCCGAAAAGTATGTCATCGTTAAGCTCCGCAAACTTCGGAGCAAACTCGCCGAGCTGAGTTCGGCCGGCTGTATGACGTATCTCCGACGGGGCAGACGTAAGCCGTGTGGGATTCTGTGAATTTGCCATAAATGTAGTGGTCAATAAAATTATTATGAGAGATGAGCGCATCATGGTTAATAATTATTTTTTTGCAAAGTTACATATGTAAATCCACATCATTTTATCCATTTTTACGGTGTTGCATACCAAAATTGTATATAATCATCAAAAATTAAAAAATAACACATAACTTTGCGACATGCAAAGCAATATAGTAAACCTCGACAGCATAGACGCCTATAACAAACTTTATGGGCTGCCCACCACCCATCCCCTCGTGTCGGTGGTCGATCTCAAACAGGCCAAAAGCATCGTCAACCACGTCAGAATCAACTATGGCGTATACGCATTGTTCCTAAAAAACGGCGTTCAATGCTCCATCAAATACGGACGCCGACAATATGACTACCAGGAAGGCACCGTTGTCAGCTTCTCACCCGGCCAGATAATCGACATCGACATGGACGACAACGAAGTCACTGCCGCCCCTGATGTCATAGGTCTGATATTTCACCCCGACCTCATCTACGGCACTCCGCTGGCCGACAAAATGTCATCGTTCAGCTTCTTTGACTACTCCAACATGGAGGCCCTGCACCTGTCAGACGACGAGAAAACAAAATTTCTCGACTGTCTCGCCAAAATCAAAGAGGAATCCGAGCATCCGGTCGACCATCACTCAGCCGCACTGCTGTCGGTCAATATCCAGGTATTGCTTGAATATCTCCACCGGTTCTACGACCGCCAGTTCATCACACGCCACAAAGTCAACTCAGAGATAGTGACACGGTTTGAGCACGAACTGAAGTCCTACTACGATACCCATCGCGGAGGCATCCCGAGCGTAGCTTATTTCGCCTCGCGCCTCAACCTATCGGCCGGCTACTTCGGTGACCTCATACGCAAAGAGACAGGCTCCACCCCCAAAGACCTGATCACACTCTACCTCATATCAATCGCAAAACACCGTCTCGCCACAGGCAACGACGACGTCAGCGTCATAGCCTATGACCTCGGCTTTGACTATCCCGCCCACTTCTCGCGCATGTTCAAACGCCTCACCGGCCAGACCCCGACCCAATACCGCACATCGCTACACCTCTCCTAAACCCGCACTTCCGGCATGAAAAAACAACCGACTCAGGAATCACAAGTAATCCAAGCCCTCAGAAACCGGGGTGGTTATGCCACTCTCCGACAACTGTATCAGACAATGGATTTTTCCTCATGGGAAACCAAGACACCCCACAGTTCGGTCAACCGCATAGTCCAAAACAGCAATGCCATCTTCAAAATCCAGCCCGGACTATGGGCTCTTGAGGAAAGCCGCGAGGATGTCCTTAAAAAATTTAATCTAAAATTAGGCAATAAAAAAAGCGAAGAGCAATTTAATCACGGCTACTATCAAGGCCTGTTGGCCGAGATAGGCAGATACCGGCATAAGACCACTTATATACCCGCACAGGACAAAAACCGCCTGTTTCTTGACCGAAGGCTCGAAGAAGTGGCCGACTCGATCATTTTGCCGCAATTTACCCACGAGGCCATCATGCGTAAAGCCAAGACAATCGACGTCATATGGTTTAATGAACGTATGATGCCTTCACATTTTTATGAAGTAGAACACACCACCGATATTAAAAACTCTTTGTCAAAGTTTTACGAGCTACAAGACTTTTTTGCCGGATTCTTTATAGTCGCATCATCCGAGCGTGAGACAGAGTATAATGATAAAATAAATGCCTCCATATTCAATGCGATAAAAGATAGAGTATCGTTCATCGACTATGAAGATGTCTCCAGGATGTATACCGGGCTCCGACAGATTCAGGACATTTCATGGTGATGTCTGACCAAAAAGAGACCAAAAAGAGAACCGTTTTTACAAAAAATTTCGCTTTAGCTATTGCGTATGTCAAAAAATAGTCATACCTTTGCAGAGCAAAACCAAAAAGCCTGGTTCCTTGGCCGAGTGGTTAGGCACCGGTCTGCAAAACCG
>ERZ778496.382-NODE-382-length-46038-cov-28.877194_pt1 | contig 46038 bp, 40 predicted proteins | sample MGYA00433099_ERZ778496 | MGnify/ENA primary metagenome ERZ778496 (study PRJEB29527, sample SAMN07138962) | mouse gut metagenome | material: feces | host: mouse | place: China:Nanjing | collected 2016-01-25 ...
CTGCACCATCTTGTCCAAACGTCTCGGAACCGGGCAATGGGATGATGTCTCGTTCACGTCACTGTGACGCGAATAAAGCCAACTTACTATACTTCGGTTTAGGCAGCGAGAGCGTAATTGTTATTTTCGCCAATTATAGTTCGATGCGTTGTTATTATAGAGCTTGCACATCAAAGCTCTGCATGCTTACTTACCGTTTCTACGTGCTGTCAAATCCAGTTACCCCCGGTAAGTTATCTTCCTCTGAAGATTAGTCTACAAAATTAGATGTTTTATTTTAGATATACAATAGAGATTTATTAAATTAATAATATTTAACATTTTGGCGTTTTTAATACGTTTCATGGTGATTTTAAGCCGGTTTTATGAGGATTGAGAATTTTAAAATTACGGGTAATTTGCCGTATGGAATTGAATTTTTCAATCTCATGGCGGTTAATTATATTTAAATATAGGCATAAATATATGGTTATTAATATATTATGTAGATATGGAATATTATTATAATAGAGTGTCCGAAAAATTGAAAAAATGCTAAAATTGCATATATGGAAAAGTTTGCCGCGTTTTGGCATATAAATTGAATGATTAGCGGTAGTTTGTAGGTTTTTTTGTACTTTTGCAGATGATGAAGAATGGATTTCTTCCTGCATGGATATGGATATTGAAATTGACATGGGGAGGGAAGGGAATATAAATTGAAAGTATTATGATAGAATTCGAGACAAAGGATGTGGAGATGCCTCTTCTTGATCTTGGCAAGGTGGAGAAATGGCTCGGAGAGGTGGCTGCCTCTCATGGCAGGAGGATAGGCAATCTGAACTATCTGTTCTGTGATGATGATGAGATTATCCGGGTGAACCGAGAATTTCTGCATCATGATTATTTCACGGATATCATCACATTCGACTATTCTCACCGCGACAGGGTAGGAGGAGATCTGTTTATCTCTCTTGACACGGTGCGTAGCAATGCGGAGGAATTGGGTGTGGCTTATGAACGCGAGCTGCTCAGGGTCATAGTGCATGGTCTGCTGCATTTGTGCGGTATCGACGACAAAGGACCGGGCGAACGTGAGATAATGGAGGCAAATGAGGATGCCGCCCTTGAAATTTGGGAAACGATAGAATAATTACGATGAAATTCAATTATGATGTAATAGTTGTAGGGGCAGGTCATGCAGGCTGTGAGGCGGCGGTTGCGTCGGCTCGGCTTGGCGCGTCTACGCTTCTGATTACTACGGATCTCAACCGAGTGGCTCAGATGTCATGCAATCCAGCCATAGGCGGAATTGCAAAAGGACAGATTGTCAGGGAGATAGATGCTCTTGGTGGGCAGATGGGTATAGTGGCTGACCGCACTGCGATACAGTTCCGTATGCTCAATCGCTCGAAGGGTCCGGCAGTGTGGTCTCCGCGTGTGCAATCGGATAGAGAGAAATATATTGCTGAATGGCATCACGTGCTTGAAACCACACCGGGTCTTGACTTGTTTCAGGATATGGTCAAATCTCTTGATTTCGATATGTCGGGCGAAAAACCGGTGGTGTCCGGGGTGAGGACTTCCCTGGGTTTTGAATTTAATGCCAAGAGGGTGGTTCTTACAAACGGGACATTCCTTAACGGACTTATGCACTTCGGGGCTACCAAAATATCCGGCGGACGTATTGCCGAACCTGCTTCAACGGGATTGTCTGACCAGCTGCGCGACATGGGTTTTGAGGTGTTGAGAATGAAGACCGGCACACCCGCACGAATTGACGGAAGGTCGATTGATTTCTCATTGGCAGATCGTCAGGATGGTGATGATGAAGTAGTCGCAATAGAGGCGACTGCTCCCGGAGAGGAGACGAGGGTAGAACTTGTGAAAAGAGATTTCCATAAATTCTCATTCCTTCCGGAAGTCGGTAGGGTGCTTCCTCCGCGCAGCTGCTATATTGTGCACACTAATCCGGAGGTGCACAAGGTGCTTCATGATAATCTGGATTCCTCTCCACTTTATAATGGGCAGATACAGAGTATCGGTCCACGTTACTGCCCGAGCATAGAGACTAAGATAGTCACGTTCTCAGATAAGGATAGCCATCAGCTTTTTCTTGAACCGGAGGGTGCCACTACGAATGAATACTACATCAACGGTTTCTCCAGTTCGTTGCCGTGGGAGGTGCAGCTGTCGGCACTTCAGAATGTGCCGGCACTTCGAGACGTGCATTTCTACCGACCCGGCTACGCCATAGAGTATGATTACTTTGATCCGACTCAGCTGACTCATGATTTGCAGACAAAGCTTGTGGATGGTCTTTATTTCGCCGGTCAGATCAATGGTACCACCGGATATGAGGAGGCGGCGGCGCAGGGTCTTATTGCCGGCATAAATGCAGCGCGTTCTTCAAAGGGGGGGTCGCCTTTGTTGCTCGGACGAGATGAGGCATATATCGGAGTGCTGATAGATGATCTCGTGACTAAGGGTGTGGATGAGCCTTACCGTATGTTTACCTCGCGTGCGGAATACCGGATTCTTCTCCGTCAGGATGACGCCGACATGCGTCTCACTCCAAGGGGATATGAGATCGGTCTTGTCACGCAGTCGCGTTATGACGCGATGGAGCGTAAGCGTCAGGAACGGGATGCCCTCATAGAATGGTGCTCCGGATTCACTGTCAAGATGGGAGACAAGATAAATGAGGCATTGGAGGGATTGGGCACTTCGCCTATGACGTCATCACTTCGTCTTGTCGAGCTGCTGAAGCGACCTCAGCTGAATTTCTCAAATCTCGCAAATATTATCGGTCGTCTTCGCAAGAGGATAGGAGAGATAGAGGAGTGCCGCCGTGAAGAGATCGTGGAGTCGGCGGAGATACTTATAAAGTATGACGGCTACATTGCGAGAGAGAGAGAGCTCGCTGCGAAGGCAGAGAGATTGGAATATGTGAAGCTTCCTATAGATATGGATTATTTCTCCTTGTTGTCGCTCTCCACGGAGGCAAGGCAGAAATTGAGTAAGATTCGTCCCGTGACCATCGGGCAGGCATCGCGTATTCCGGGCGTTTCACCGGCGGATATAAATATTCTGCTTGTGCTGTTGAAACGATGAAAAAATAATCGTGCGTTAAGTGCGGAATAATAATAAGATAGAGTGAAATTGTTCCACGTGGAACAATTCTGCTGAATAATTAAAATTGAAATAATATGGAACTTGAGAGTCTGAGAGACCTGATTCGGGATGTGCCCGACTTCCCTTCGAAGGGTATAATTTTTAGAGACCTGACCACGATGCTGAAAAATGGCGAGGCATTGCGTGTCATGAGTAAGGAGCTTGCCGCTCTCTATCGTGATAAGGGCATAACTAAGGTTGTCGGTATAGAATCGCGTGGATTCATCGGTGGAAGCATCCTTGCGTATGAACTTGGAGCTGGTTTCGTGCCTGCCCGTAAACCTGGCAAATTGCCGTCGGTGACGATAAAGAAGGCGTATGCCAAGGAGTATGGGGTTGATACGATAGAGCTTCATAGTGATGCAATCACCTCAGAAGATGTAGTGGTGATCCATGACGATCTGCTTGCTACCGGTGGCACAATGCAGGCTTGCTACGAGCTCGTGAAGAGTATGAATCCGAAGAGGGTGTATATAAACTTTATTGTTGAACTTACAGCCCTGAATGGGCGTGACACTCTTCCACAGGATTGTGAAGTGACTTCTCTGCTGAAATACTAAGTGGAGTCAAGTCTGCTGAAAAATGCCGTATTCATCGTGATTTTGGAATTGTAGCGCATCGTTTTTACTGAAAAACTATATTGCGGACAGATCTAATCTTGAATGAATCCTCGGCATGAATGGATTCCGAAGGAGCCACCGAAATAGATTCGATGGCTCCTTCTTGATAGATTTCAATTCTGAAATCACTGAAAAATTCAATATGGGAAATCAAGATACAGATAATCTCCCGAATTCCCCCTTATTGACCGGGGTAGGGCGGGACATTGACGGCACCGGTAAATTTGAGATAGAATTTACTCCCGACAGGACAAGGGATGATCTTTTCAATAATCGTCCGGGAGCTCACCTTCGTGAGAAGATTCTTAATCTTCCGGAATCTCCAGGAGTCTATATGTATATCGACCGTCATGGAAAAGTCATATACGTCGGCAAGGCAAAGCGTCTTAAACGTCGCGTGTCTTCTTATTTCAACCGACGTCATGATTCAGTTAAGACGAATCTTCTTGTCAGAAATATAGTCGACATGCGGTTTATAGTGGTCGCTACCGAAGAGGATGCCCTTCATCTTGAGAACGCGATGATAAAATCCTATCAGCCTCACTACAACGTCCTGCTGAAGGATGATAAATCCTATCCGTGGATAGTGGTCACGAAGGAACTGTATCCACGTGTCTTTATGACGCGAGAGAGGGACGTGGATGGCAAATACTACGGACCATACGCCAACCAGCAGTCGGCAAAAGTGGTGTTGCAGCTGATACGCGATGTCTATCCCTTGCGCAGTTGCCGTCATGCCTTGGATGAGAAAGGGATTGTGAGGAATAAATTCAGCCTATGTCTCGACTATCATATAAAGAAATGCGGAGGCGCGTGCCGTGGTCTGATAAGTCCGGAAAAGTATGGGGAGTATGTATCGCAGGTGCGTCAGATACTTTCAGGAGAGACCGATGTGCTTGAGAAATATCTTCAAGAGGAGATGGACCGACTCAGTGGGGAATGGAAATTTGAGGAGGCACAGATTATGAAGGAGAAGTATGAGACGGTCAGAAGCTACAACTCCAAGACGGTCATAGCCGTCACGGAAAAGGAGGATGCCGACATGTTTGCCTACGATGAAAACGGGGATTCCGCCTATGTTAATTTCATGCACCTGCATCACGGGGCGGTCGTTCAGAGCTTAAATATGGAGTTCAGACGGAAACTTGCGGAGACTCCATCGGAAATCCTTTCAATGGCAATAGGGGAGATAGCCCGCAGGTTTGACCGCACTTTCAAGACGGTCATTGTGCCGTTTGAACCGGACGTGGAATTTGCCGGAGTGGAGTTCATAGTTCCCAAGAGAGGGGATAAGAGGAAGATTCTTGATGTGGGCATGAAGAATGTAAGGCAATACATGCTTGATAAGGAGAAATTGGCGGAGAAACTTGATCCTGAGAAAGGGGTGGAGAAACTGATGGAACAGATGAAAAGCGATTTCCGTCTTAATGTGCAGCCACGCCATATAGAATGCTTCGACAACTCCAATATACAGGGCACGAATCCGGTGGCAAGCTGCGTGGTCTTCCGTAATGGTAAGCCCGCGAAGCGTGATTATCGTCATTTTATCATAAAGACGGTGGTGGGGGCAAATGATTTCGCCTCAATGAAGGAGGTGCTTCATCGTCGTTATTCCCGGATGATGGCAGAGGGGGAACCGTTGCCGCAGCTTGTGGTGGTCGATGGCGGAAAAGGTCAGCTCAGTGCGGCAGTGGAGGCATTCGATGAAATGGGAATAAGAGGTGAAGTGGCACTTGTCGGTATAGCAAAACGGCTTGAGGAGATCTATTTCCCCGGCGACCAGTTGCCGCTTTACATCGACAAGAAAAGCCGCAGTCTTCAGGTGGTTCAGGCGTTGCGCGACGAGGCTCACCGCTTCGGCATCACCCATCACAGGCTCCGGCGTTCAAAAGGACAGGTGTCAAGCGAACTTGACAGCATAAAAGGGATCGGTACGGCTACGGCAAAGACCCTCATGAAGGTATTCAAAAGCGTCAAGCGTATCCGCGAGGCAAGTAGGGAGAGCCTTGAGGAGGCGGTGGGTAAGTCAAAAGGTGGTATAGTCTACACCCATTTCCATCCTGCGGACACTGAAGGGAAAGATCCGATTCCTGAAAAATGATGAAACTTTGTAATTAAAAATAGACGAAAATCATAGATTTGCGTTATAACAATAGGGGGTGGTGGCTGCTGAATAAAAAAGAAAAAATCAAACGCTATGAAAAGGAAAGATAATGATAAGCCTAAAAAGGCAATACGTATGAAGAAGTCGGAACTCCAGGAAAAGATATTGGCTTTTCTTGAGAAGGAGAAGAAACAGGCTTTCAACTATAAGCAGGTGGCTTTCGCAATAGGCGCGGGTCATCCGGCAAACCGCAATGATGTCATCAACATGCTTGACGAGCTTGCGGCGGCAGAAGTGATTCTTGAAGTGGATTTGGGAAAATATAAGGCAAACAGCAATCGTGTGTCGGAGAATATCGGTATCTTTGTTCGTCGCAGCAACGGCAAGAACGGAGTCATGATAGATGATGACACAATTCTCGTGGCAGAACGCAACTCAATGCATGCGCTCAATGGCGACAAGGTGCGTGTGGAGATTTCTGCAAGCCGTAAAGGTCAGGAGCCGGAGGCAAAGGTGATCGAGATATTGGAGCCGAAAGACCAAGTGTTCATCGGCACCCTTAACGTGGAGAAGAACTATGCTTCGCTCGTCACGGATTCTAAATTCCTTGCCGCCGACATCATAATACCACGCTCGAAACTGAAGGGTGGCAAGACGGGCGACAAGGCAATAGCCCGCATCACGCAATGGAGAGATGAGGAGATGAACCCGCGTGGCGAGGTGGTCGACATCCTTGGTAGGAAAGGGGAGAACACAGCCGAGATGCATGCCATACTTGCAGAGTTCGGACTCCCGTATAAATATCCGGAGAATGTGGAGAAGGCAGCTAATAAGATTGATGCCGGAATCACGCCGGAAGAGGTGGCTAAACGTGAGGATTTCCGTAATGTCATCACCTTCACTATTGACCCGCGTGATGCAAAGGATTTCGATGATGCGCTCTCCATCCGTCAGCTTGCCAATGGTAATTGGGAGATAGGTGTGCACATCGCAGACGTTACGCATTACGTCACGCCCAACACCATCATAGACCGGGAGGCACAGCAGCGTGCCACGAGCGTATATCTCGTTGACCGTACCATCCCGATGCTCCCCGAGCATCTTTCCAACGGTATATGCTCCTTGCGCCCGGATGAGGATAAACTGACATATTCCGCAATATTTGAGCTTGACTCAAAGGCGAACGTGATCAACTACCGTATCGGCAGAACAGTGATACGCTCTGACCGTCGCTTCACATACGAGGAGGCACAGGCAATCATAGAGGGTGGCGAGGGTGATTTCGCAAAGGAGATACTGACTCTCGACAAACTTGCCAAGGAGTTGCGCCGTCGCCGTTATGATAACGGTGCGCTTGAATTTGACCGTGCTGAAGTGCGCTTCGAAATCGATGAAACCGGCAAGCCGGTCAGTGTCTATTTCAAGGAATCGAAAGATGCCAACAAGCTTATAGAGGAATTTATGCTCCTTGCCAATCTCACCGTGGCAGAGAGCATCGGCAAGGTGCCGAAAGGTAAGAAGGCAAAATCATTTGTCTATCGTGTGCATGACAATCCGGATCCTGAAAAGATTACCAACTTCTCGCAGATAGCACTACGATTCGGCTTCAAGGTGAAATCGGAAGGAACGGCGAAGGAGGTCAACAAGAGCCTTAACAAGATGCTTAAAGACGTGAAGGGTCGGGGAGAGGAGAATATGCTCGCGATGCTTGCGATACGCAGTATGGCTAAGGCGACATATACCACCGACAATGTGGGTCACTATGGTCTTGCCCTTGACTACTACACCCACTTCACATCGCCGATACGCCGTTATCCCGACATGATGGTGCACCGTCTTCTTGCCAAATATGCCGATGGTGCACGTAGCACCGACAAACTGAAACTCGAAGACCAGTGCCGCCATTCCTCCGACATGGAGCAGCTCGCTGCTAATGCCGAACGCGCGTCAATACGCTACAAGCAGGTGGAGTTCATGCAGGACCGACTCGGAGAGATTTATTCGGGCGTGATTTCCGGAGTGACAGAGTGGGGACTCTACGTTGAACTTGACGAGAATAAGTGTGAGGGACTCGTGCCGGTAAGAGATCTTGCCGATGACTATTATGACTTCGATGAGAAGAACTATTGTCTTATCGGAAGAAAATTCCACAATAAGTATACTCTCGGAGACCAGGTGAAGGTGCAGGTGGCGCGTGCCGACCTCGACAGGAAGCAACTTGACTTCGCACTTGTCTCTGACGACGGTAATCCCAACAAGCCGTTGAGAGAGCCGAAGAAGAGCAATCCGCGACACACTCCCAACGACAAGAAGAAAAGTCGTTCGCATGGCGGCAACAAGCGTCGTCAGAAGAAATGACTGATGGAATAAATAAAGGTTAACCGACCTCAATAATAGTATACCTAAATTTTATAATCCTGAATAATGAATCGAAAGAACATTTCAACATTTATGGGGGGCGTCGCACTCATTGGCGGGTGTGGCGCCGCTCATGCATCAGATGATGTGGTGGTGGCTACCGATGCCTATACTTGGAAAGGGGATACTCTCTACCAGGATGAATTCAAGGCATGGACAGTCAACCCATACGAGATACGCTCCACGTATAAGGGGCGTCCCGGCTACTTCATGCCCATAGATCAGGTATGGAAGAGGAAGAACGATCTCTCCGCATATCCGAAAGTGAGTGGTGGAAACCGTCTGATGGAGGCTATCTATAATATGGGTCTCGATGAGATGGTGAATGCCGTAGAGCCAGACACGACTCTCCGCACCGGTAAGGAATGGGCAGGCGTGTGGACTCGTGACGTCAGCTACTCCATCATCCTCTCCATGGCAGCTCTACAGCCGGAAGCATCGATGATCTCTCTGATGAAGAAGGTCAATAAGGAGGGGCAGATCATACAGGACACCGGATCGGGTGGCGCATGGCCAATCTCTACCGACAGGATGATATGGACCGTGGCAGCATGGGAGATATATAAAGTGACCGGCGACAAGAAATGGCTTGAGACGGTATATCCCATCGTGCAGCGTTCGTTGGCAAAGGATGCCAAGACAGTCATGAGCGACAAGGGGCTTGTGAAGGGTGAGACATCATTTATCGACTGGAGAGAGCAGAGCTATCCGAAATGGATGCAGGTGGCAGACATATCCCAGAGCGAGGCGATGGGCACAAACGTGCTGTATGCGGCTGCCCTCAATTGCGCGTCGGAGATGGCTGCCGAACTCGGTAAGAAGGTGGAGAGTGCCGAATATAAGAAGGAGTCGGAGACATTGTCGGCTGCAATCGACAAAACTTTCTGGATGCCTGACAAGGGCTACTACGGTATGTACACTTACGGACGCGACAATAAGATTCTCAATCCGCGTGCCGAGACTCTCGGTGAGGCTCTTGCCATACTTTATGACATTGCGCCCGCCGACCGTCAGAAATCAATCTCGGAGAATAACCCGACCACGAAGTTTGGTCCGGCGATATTCTATCCGCAGATTGCCGACATGCCCAATTACCATAATAATGCCCTGTGGCCCTTCGTGGCATCTTACTGGACACTCGCACAGGCGAAGGCCGGTAACGAACAGGGTGTGATGGAGGGTATCGGAAGCGTCATACGTCCGGCTGCTCTTTTCGCAACTAATAAGGAGAATTTCAATCTTGATAATGGCGATATATTCACCGAGCTGAACTCCTCCAACATGCTCTGGAGTCTTGCCGGAAATCTCGCGCTCACCAACCGCATCCTTTTCGGACTGAACTTCGAGAAGGATGGTCTCAGAATATATCCGTTTGTGCCGAAAGCTCTTGCAGCCGATCGCACATTGTCGGATTTCCCTTATCGTGGAGCACGGCTCAACGTGACTGTGAAAGGGTATGGAGATAAGGTGAAGTCAATGACTGTAGACGGAAAGGAGTTTGACATAAAGAACGGCACTCTTATCCCTGCGAAGAAACTGAAGGGGAATGTGGATATTGTCGTGACAATGGCAGACGAGCCGATCTCTCCGATGAAGATTAATAAGGTGAATAATTCCAAGGCACCGCTCACGCCTCAGACTTGGCTCTCCACCGACAGCCGACTGGCAAAGGCAGGCGTGCCGGTCTTGAATATACTTGAATGGAACCCGATAGAGTATATCGCCGGATACATTGTGCTACGTGACGGCAAGGAGGTGGGACGCACTCGCCAGACTTCATGGCCGGCAACGGAAGAGGGGGAATGGCAGGTAATAGGCGTGTCGTCAAACGGCACACAAAGCTTCGCCTCAGAGCCGCGTAGCAATCGTCTGCATGGATTCTTCGACATGGCGGGGGAGAAGCTTTCAGTGGCATCTCCTGAAGTGTCATACGCGCCCGAAAACAATAAGGTTGAGGGGTATCGTGGAAATGGATTCGTGGAGACGGATCATTCGTCAGCCCCGGTGGTCATGACTATAAAGACCGGTGATGCAGAACTGCCCGGTGGAGAGTATGCGCTCTCATTCCGTTATGCCAATGGAAACGGACCTGTAAATACAGAGAATAAGGCAGCCGTCAGAAGTCTTTATGTAGATGGCAAAGATGTGGGCACAATCGTCATGCCCCACCGAGGTGTCGGCAACTGGAATGATTGGGGAATGACCAACAGCGTAAGAGTGATGCTTGCGCCGGGCACACACGAAATAAAACTTGTGCTGAATCCGGAAGATGAGAACATGAACCTTCACACTAACCACGCCCTTATCGACGGCGTGGTCATAGAAAGGGTGAAGTGATCTGCAAATAGGGAGGGGGAAGAGACCCAAGGCGTCTTTTCCCTCTCTCTTGCTTTTAACTATTGCTTATTATAATTATCTCTAATTTTACTTGTCCCTAATCCTGTCGTCTTATATTTTTTAATTTTATCCTTCATAAAATAAAAAAAAGAGAACATTATGGACAGATCTAAAATCAGAATTATTTCAGCAGTATTAATTGCCGGAGCGGTATTGCCTGTATCGGCAAAGAAACCTAAGCACTACACGAATCCTGTCATATCAGTAAGTGCACCCGACCCGACGGTGATACGCGACGGAAAGGGAACATACTATCTCTATGCTACCGAGAACACGAGAAACCTGCCTATTTTTAAGTCGGACAATCTTGTAGACTGGAAATTCGTGGGGACGGCATTTACTGAAGAGACACGTCCGCAGATGGTGCCCGACGGAATGATATGGGCACCCGACATCCAGAAGATCGGCGATAAATATGTGCTCTATTATTCCAAGTCAAGATGGGGAGGGGAATGGGAATGTGGCATAGGAGTAGCCACGTCAGATTCACCGGAAGGACCATTCACCGACATGGGGAAGATGTTTATCAGCAAAGAGATCGGGGTGCAGAACAGTATAGATCCGTTTTACATTGAGGATGACGGGAAGAAATATCTCTTCTGGGGTAGCTTCAGGGGTATCTACGGCATAGAACTTACCGAAGACGGGCTCCGTGTCAAACCGGGTGCCGCTCCGGTGCGTATAGCCGGAACGCTTACGGAAGGCACCAATATCTTGAAGCATGACGGATATTACTATCTTGTCGGTTCGGCAGGCAGCTGTTGTGACGAGGACAGGAGCACGTATCACGTGGTTGTGGCTCGTTCCAAGCAACTCTTCGGGCCGTATGTTGACAAGGATGGACGTCCGGCACTTGATAATGGATTCTCCCTTATGCATGAGGGTGATGACAAGGTGGCGGGTCCCGGACACAATGCCAACTTCGTGACAGATGATGCCGGACAGCAATGGATGCTCTATCATGGTTGGGATAAGGCAGACTATGAAGTAGGGCGTAAGGTATATCTCGATCGGATATATTGGGACGAAAATGGCTGGCCCCGCACTGCATCCGGACATCCGACGGAAAAGGGGGAGCGTCCCGTCATACGCAGATAATCCTCGATCCTCATTGAAATGTGGCAACAATAGCTAAAAAATGCGTAAAAAATAAGAAAATGGAAAAGGTTGATACAAAGAGATGTATCAGCCTTTTATGTTTTTTAGCAAATAAAATATGGAAAAATGTTTGGTCAGTATCGAAATAATGTCTAACTTTGCAGTGGGTGAGTCCTGCACGACGTGCTCCCCGTAAATCCCCCAGATCTTGACCGAAGCAAGGGTAGCGGGTTGAGCTGTGCGATGCAGATCGCTCATCCAATTGCCTCTTTAGCTCAGTTGGCCAGAGCACGTGATTTGTAATCTCGGGGTCGTTGGTTCGAATCCGACAAGAGGCTCAGGAAATGCTGCTTGCAGCATAGCGTTGAATGTTTTTCATAATTTTGTTTTGGCGGCGTGTTTGTGAAAGCATGCCGTTTTTTTATGTTCAAGCAGGATTTGCAGGGAATTTATTTAAATCAGAAAATATGTATATCTATAATATTACATTTGTCATTGCCCCCTATATGAAGGAGAATTTTCTCGGATGGATAAGAACGGAGGCGTTGCCTCTTCTTTTTCCGTCTGAGGGGTCGGCGTGCAATCCACGTCTGCAGACCGTGGTTGAGGCAGGGGGAGAGAAACCCGGACCGGAGCATGGTCTGAGTATCGCACTTCAGGCTGAATTTTACACAGAAAAAGAGGCTCATGACTGGCATGACATCCGTCTGCCGGAGGTGTTGGGAAGATTCAATGCAAAATTTGGTCCACACGCCGCTTTTTTCATCACGTTGATGGAAGTCTTGTCCTATGAATGAAAATAGTTCCAGCGGGCTTAAAACCGGCTCAGGAGTGGAAACTCAGTCAACTCACACAATAACCCGTAAGATCAGACCGGAACATGATTTCGAAAGGGTGATAATGGGTATAGACCCTGGCACCAACGTCATGGGGTATGGAGTGCTCGGCATAAACGGAAAGCAACCATCGGTGATAGTGATGGGAGTGATACAGCTCAGTAAGTTTGAGAGCCATTACCTGCGTTTGGCAAGGATATTTGAACGTGTCACGGGTCTTGTGGAGCAATATCTGCCGGATGAGCTTGCCATAGAGGCTCCCTTCTTTGGAAAGAATGTGCAGTCAATGCTCAAGCTTGGACGTGCGCAGGGAGTGGCTATGGCAGCGGCATTGTCGCGCGACATACCTATCTGCGAGTATGCCCCTCTTTCAATAAAGCAATCTGTCACGGGAAGCGGGTCGGCGTCAAAGGAACAGGTTGCCAACATGCTCCGCCATATCCTTAGGATACCTCAGGAGAATATGCCGCGTCTTCTTGATGCCACAGATGCACTTGCGGCGGCATTGACCCATTTTTATGAGACGGGTAAGCCTAAGGTGGAGAAGGGTGCGAAATCATGGGAACAGTTCCTGAAGCAGAATCCGGACCGCATAGCCCCGCGCCGGAAATAAGATGGTGTTGACCCCACCGGTATAAACGATAGTGTGATTCGTGTGTTAAGAAAATATATTTGGTACCATAAAAACAGAAAATATGGATAGATATGAGAAAACATTGAGCGACAGCAAGGTTGTCGCAGACGATGCATCGGTAGCAGCTGAAGTCAGCAAGATAGTTGAGAAATCTGCGACGTATGCCACCCCCGATGTCTATAAGTTTCTTTTCAGTTCGATAGATCTCACGACATTGAGCACAGAAGACAGCCAGGAGAGCGTCGCTGCATTCACTCGCCGTGTAAACGATTTCGACAATGATTATCCGCAATACGATAGCGTGGCTGCGATATGTGTCTATAGTAATTTCGCAGAGGTGGTCAGCTCAAATCTTGACGTCACAGGTGTTGACGTGGCAGTTGTGGCGGGTGGTTTCCCCTCAAGTCAGACATTCACGGCTGTGAAGGTGGCAGACGTGGCACTTGCCGTGGCAGGAGGTGCCAATGAGGTTGACGTGGTGATGAATCTTGGCTATCTTCGCGATAAGAATTATGAGGAACTCTGTGATGAGCTGATAGAATTGAAGCATACCGCCAAGGATGCGAAACTAAAGGTGATTCTTGAAACGGGAGCGTTGAAGACCGCTAAGGCAATCAAGGAGGCGTCGATACTTGCAATGTGGAGCGACGCGGATTTCATCAAGACTTCCACGGGCAAGATTTATCCCGGCGCATCGCTTGAGGCGGCTTATGTAATGTGTGAGTGCATCAAGGAATATTATGAGCAGACCGGCAGAAAGGTTGGTTTCAAGGCTGCGGGTGGTATCCGCACCACAGAAGAGGCTGTGCACTACTATGCGATTGTAAAGGAGGTTCTGGGCGATGAATGGCTCAACCGCGATCTGTTCCGTATCGGGGCAAGCAGTCTTGCCAACAATCTTCTTTCTGTCATGACCGGAGAGGAACAGAAATATTTCTGAGATTCTAAAAAATCCGTCCGATTGTAAGATTCGTTTAAAATATTGGATTCTCGTGAATATAGGTCGCCCCCATCCTTCAGTCGTAGGATGGGGGCGATTTCATATATTCTCGGTTGTAAAATCAGATTTCAAGACCGAATTTGTCGAGCATTGCCTGAAATTCCTCATCAGGCACCCTCTTATAGGTGACGGTCTTCGACATGTCTAAGGTGAATCCCTTGTCAGCTTCCATGATTAGCTGTCCCAGGATCTCTGTCTTTGACATATCCTCATACTTCTCGTCCATAAGATTATCGACCCAGCACCACACCATCTCATCTTCGTCAAGGCTTATGAGCTGGTATACGTCTGGCTCACTGTTTCGGTCCATATATACAATGAAATTGTATGCAGGTTCATACACATAGCCGTCCGGCTCGATCATGCCTACAGTCTCCCCTTCATATTCCTGTAGATAAAGGCTATAAATTTTCGTGTCAGACTTTATATATAGATAGTGGTCAGGGGAATTGGTCCATACTCCGACAAGATCGGATTCAGTCCTTACGACAGGATCATCGTCGCTGCATGACGAGAAGATAAAAGCTATTGCGGAGATTAATACGCAACAGAATAAAGCGTTGGCTTTCCTTAGATTATATGACATATCGGTATGTACTGTTTAGTGGCCCATGATGAGAAATTGCTAACAACGTCATCATTTGACCATTAATGAAGATGCAAAGTTAATCTCTGTATGTGAGAAAACAAAAAAAATGCTATTCAAATAACAATTTTTCACTATTTCCCCGCAAATTATACGTCATAGATTATACGTCACAGAAAAGAAAAAGGCGTTTCATCGGAAACGCCTTTTTGATATAAAGATAAATTATAATTATTCTTTATACTTCTTAAAAATGATGGCTGCGTTATGACCTCCGAAGCCGAACGTATTTGAAAGAACGGCATTGATTTCGCGTTTTTTCGCTTTGTTGAAAGTGAAATCAAGGTCATAGTCCACTTCAGGATCATTGTCACCCTCTACATGGTTGATAGTCGGGGGCACGATACCATCAGTAATCGCTTTCACGCTGAAAAGAGCCTCGATAGCGCCGGCTGCACCGAGAAGGTGTCCGGTCATTGATTTAGTGGAGCTGAGACTCACTTTGTAAGCGTGGTCACCAAACACTTCTTTGATAGCCTTAGCCTCGCTGATATCGCCTACGGGAGTGGAAGTGCCGTGAAGATTGATATAATCAATATCTTCCGGTTTCATTCCAGCATCCTTGAGTGCATTCTCCATCACAAGTTTTGCACCGAGACCTTCGGGATGAGTGGCAGTGATGTGATAAGCATCCGCACTCATGCCGCCGCCGGCGACTTCTGCATAGATGTGAGCGCCGCGAGCCTTTGCGTGCTCAAGTTCCTCAAGCACGAGAGCAGCAGCACCTTCTCCGATTACGAAGCCATCTCTTGAGCCGGAGAATGGGCGAGACGCACTTGCAGGGTCATCGTTGCGGGTGGAAAGTGCTTTCATTGAGTTGAAACCACCTACCCCGGCAGGGAATACGGCAGCTTCCGCGCCACCTGCCACAATAGCGTCAGCCATTCCGAGACGTATCAGATTGAAAGCATCTACGAGTGCATTGTTTGAAGAGGCACAAGCAGAAACGGTGCCGAAGTTAGGACCGCGGAAGCTGTGCTCTATGGAGATATGTCCGGCAGCGATGTCGGCAATCATTTTAGGAATGAAGAAAGGGTTGTATTTAGGACCCTGCTCCTCACCGTGGAGGGCAAAATATCCGGCCTCCTCTTCGAAAGTGTGGAGACCACCGATGCCGGCAGCAAATATCACACCTACGCGGTTTTTGTCTACATTTTCATTTTCAAGCTTTGCATCATTGATTGCCTCGTCGGCTGCCACAAGGGCATACATTGCGTAGAGGTCGAGGGTGCGGGCTTTCTTGCGGTCAAAATGATCGGCAGGATTAAAGCCTTTTACCTCACATGCAAACTGAGTCTTGAATTTCGACGCATCGAAATGCGTGATAGGCCCCGCTCCGCTTACGCCGTTGACAGCATTTTCCCATGCTGTCTTGGCATCATTGCCAATGGGAGTGAGCGCGCCGAGTCCGGTTACTACAACTCTTTTTAATTCCATATCGGGAAGTTGGTGTGGGGATAGGGTTAATTAGTTAGCGTGCTGCTCGATATATGTGATGGCGTCACCTACAGTTGTGATCTTCTCTGCGTCCTCATCGGGAATTGTGATGCCGAATTCTTTCTCGAACTCCATGATGAGCTCTACTGTGTCAAGTGAATCTGCACCGAGGTCTTTGCTGAACTCTGCTGCGGGTGTAACTTCGTTCTCGTCTACTGTGAGTTTGTCTACGATGATAGCCTTTACTCTTGACTCGATATCTGCCATAATTGCAAAATTAAATTTGTTGTTAATATTTATTTTTCCTTATTTCAGATTGCAAAGTAAGCGAAAATTTTTCAATTGATGAAATTTTTCGCTAAAAATTGCACGTAAATTTGGATTATGTGCAAAAAAAGGCGCATTCAATGCGCCTTTTTTACTATTTATGCTGTTGATATTGTTCAGACGGTCCAAGTCTCGCAGGTCTTGAGCACCATATCTTTCAGTGAGGTGAAGCCTTTCTTGGCTTTCACTTCCTCCACCTGTGCCTCTACGTCGTGTTCGTATGTCGGAGCCTCCACGTCGCGGATTACGCCGAGTGCCAGAGGCAGGTCATGTCCGTCCATGAGGGCAAGCTGGCGGTGTAGGATGTCATCGACTGCATGGGCGTCATGCACGAGCACATCGTCGATCGTGTATCCATCCTCGCCTATCACGACTGCCTTGATGTTGAAGCCGTCGCGCACCAGACCTTTCTCATTATTCTTTCCGAAGAGCATCTTCTCGCCGTGATGGAGAGTGATTGTCCTTTCGGCGCGTACCTCTTTATCTGAAAGCCATGTGTGGATGCCGTGGTTGAAGATTACGCAGTTCTGAAGCACCTCCACCACTGCTGTGCCCTTGTGTCGTGCGGCTGCCACCATGATTTCACGTGTGGTGTCGAGTGATATGTCGAAACCGCGTGCGAAGAATTTGCCACGTGAGCCAAACACCAGCTCAGCCGGGATGAACGGATCTTCCGTTGTACCGTAAGGTGAGGATTTCGATACGAAACCTCTGTCGGAGGTGGGAGAATACTGTCCTTTTGTCAGACCATAGATCTTATTGTTGAAAAGGAGTATATTTATGTCGATGTTCCTGCGCAATGCATGAATGAAATGGTTGCCGCCGATAGCGAGACCATCGCCATCGCCCGAGATCTGCCATACGGTAAGGTCAGGACGTGCTGTCTTCAGACCTGTGGATATAGCTGCCGCACGCCCGTGGATTGTATGCATACCGTAAGTATTCATATAATAAGGTAGGCGTGACGAGCATCCGATACCGGATATCACAGCGGTGTCTTTGGGAGCCACTCCGATTTCAGCCATAGCCTTGTGGAGCACATTCAGGATGGCATGGTCGCCACATCCGGGGCACCAGCGTGCTGTCTGTTCATTTTTGAAATCGCTTGCCGCGAAAGTCTTTGTCATGTTCTCTTCCATAAGGTTTATGCTTCAGCTATATGTTTTTTCACTCCGTCTGCAATCTCTTTTACGAGGAATGGCTGTCCCTCGATTTTGTTTATGCGCAGAATCTCCTTGTTGGGAAGGTGCTGCTGTAGATAGTCGGCAAACATACCGGTGTTGAGCTCAGCTACAATCACGCGTTTGTATTTCTTGAGTTCGGACAATGCGTTCTTGGGCAGCGGGTTGATGTAGCGGAAATGGGCTACAGCTGTCGGAATGCCCTCGGCATTGAGTTCGGTGGCGGCGGTCAGTATATGTCCGTAGGTTCCGCCCCAGCCCACCAATATTGTGTCGGCATCGGGATTGCCTTGAATTTGAAGTTCGGGAATATCGTTTGCTATGCGTGCGATCTTCTCCTTACGCACCTTTACCATGTGCTCATGGTTAGGACCATCTGTGGAAATTACGGAAGTCTTGAAATCCTTCTCCAGACCGCCTACACGGTGCATACCTTTCTCCGTGCCGGGGATAGCCCAGTAGCGGGCTAAAGTCTCCATATCCCTGTCAAATGGTTTCCAGCCATTCTCAAGCTGTTCTTTTGACACGAAGTTGGGTTTGATTTCCGGGAAATCAGACTCTTCCGGTATTCTCCATGCAGAAGAACCGTTGGCGATGAACGCATCGGTGAGAAGAATCACCGGAGTCATGTGCTCGATTGCGATTCTTGCAGCCTCGAAAGCCATAGTGAAGCAATCGGTCGGGCTTGCGGCAGCCACTACACAAAGCGGGCTTTCGCCGTTGCGTCCGTATAGAGCCTGCATGAGGTCGGTCTGTTCAGTCTTTGTTGGCAGACCTGTTGACGGACCACCACGCTGCACGTCGATTACGACAAGCGGCAACTCAGCCATTACTGCAAGACCGATACCCTCGCTCTTGAGTGCGAGACCCGGACCGGAAGTAGTGGTGACGGCAAGATGACCGCCGTATGATGCACCTATTGCAGAGCATACGCCTGCGATCTCATCCTCCATCTGGCATGCTTTCACGCCGAGATCCTTGCGTTTTGCAAGTTCGTGAAGGATGTCGGTAGCGGGAGTGATTGGGTAAGATCCGAGGAACAACGGGCGTCCGCTTTTCTCTGATGCGAGGATAAGACCCCATGCGGTTGCGGTGTTACCGTTGATGTCGGTATATGTGCCGGGCACAGTTGCTTCGGTCTCTATGCGGTATGTCGGCATGGATGCGTGAGTGTTGTGACCATAGTCCCAACCGGCATGTATCACCTTCTCATTAGCCTCATATACTGCGGGCTTCTTAGCAAACTTAGCTTTCAGTTTGGCGAGCACCTTATCAACCGGACGGTCGAGGAGCCAGCATAGCAGACCGAGGGCAAGCATGTTCTTGCACTTCATGATGGCCTTGATGTCCATCCCGGAGTCAGCAAGAGTATGCTTCAGCAGAGTGGTCATGGGCACGAGCATGATTCTGTCTGGATTGATGCCCAATTCTGTGATCGGATCTTCTGTCTGATAGAGAGCCTTCTTAAGATTAGCAGGCGTGAAAGAATCTCCGTCGCAGATTATGATTCCATCCGGTTTCAGATATTTCAGATTAGTTTTCAGGGCAGCGGGGTTCATCGCTACGAGCACGTCGGCACTGTCGCCGGGAGTATGGACGTTTTTGCCAACGCTCACTTGGTATCCGGAAACGCCACTTAGGGAGCCTTGCGGGGCACGGATTTCTGCCGGATAGTCGGGAAAGGTGGAGATTAGATTACCTTCGCCTGCCGAGACGTTTGAGAAGATATTTCCGGCGAGCTGCATGCCGTCGCCGGAATCACCGGCGAAACGGATCACTACCTTCTCTATAGTCTTTACATTTGTTGACTGTAGCATGTGTTTGGTTAGATTTAGGTTTAAAAAACACTGGCAATCTGTCAATAGATTGTCGCGCAAAGTTAGAAACTTTTTTTATTAAGAAAAAATTTAGGGAAATAAAAATTCAATAAATTTTTTCAATCCCTGTTTTATTTGCCTCATATATTAATAATATGTGGATTTTGACTGTTTTTTTGGGGGGCTGATACCGATTCGGCATTTTGATTTCAGAATGCTGAGCCGTAGGAGGCACGGTCGAGAGAGCGGTAGCCGATTGCCTCCGCGATGTGGCGGGCAAGCACATTCTCCGAGTTGTCGAGGTCGGCGATTGTACGCGCCACCCTAAGGATGCGGTCAAAGGCACGTGCACTCATGTTGAGCCGAGTCATGCGCTCCTTCAGTTTGGCGAGTCCCTCCTCATCGGGCCATGCATACTTATGGAGCAGGCGGGAGTTCATCTGTGCATTGCAGTGTATCCCTTTCTCACCTTGAAACCGGAGTTGCTGAATGCTTCTCGCCGCTACTACTCTCTTGCGTATCTCCTCGCTACTCTCTGCCGGAGTCTTGTCTGCCATATCGTCAAACGCCACAGGCTGTATCTCTATCTGAAGATCGATTCTGTCGAGCAACGGACCGGAAATTCGGTTCATGTATCGGCTTACTGCCCCTGGCGCACACGTGCATCGTTTCGTGGGATGACCGTAATACCCGCATGGACATGGATTCATTGAAGCCACGAGCATGAACGATGCCGGATAGTTGACGGTATATTTCGCACGCGACACGGTGATTATACGGTCTTCGATAGGCTGGCGCAGCACTTCAAGAACGTGACGAGGGAATTCCGGGAATTCATCGAGAAACAGGACCCCATTGTGGGCGAGAGATATTTCTCCCGGCATAGGTGATGCCCCACCTCCGACGAGAGCCACCGGGGAGACCGTATGGTGGGGCGTGCGGAACGGACGGCTCGTCATGAGCATTGATCCGCGTGCGAGCTTCCCTGCCACCGAATGTATCTTGGTGGTCTCAAGGGCTTCTGCAAGACTGAGTGGCGGCAGTATCGAAGGTATCCGCTTTGCCATCATTGATTTCCCTGATCCCGGCGAACCAATCATAAGGAGGTTGTGTCCGCCGGCACAAGCCACTTCGAAAGCCCTCTTGACGCTCTCTTGTCCTTTCACCTCTGAGAAGTCAAGGTCAAATGACTGTATTCCTGCCGCGAACAGCTCACGTGTGTTGATTCTTACGGGTTGCATGTCGGAATTGTCGGAAATGAGGGATATCGCTTCCATGAGATTCTTTACCCCATATACCTCAATCTTATTCACGACAGCCGCTTCCGTGACATTCTCAACAGGCACGATAAGTCGCTTGAATCCCAGTTCACGGGCTTTCACCGCCATGGGAAGAGCACCTTTGACCGGGAGCACAGAGCCGTCGAGCGAGAGTTCCCCCATCACCATATAATCGGCGAGATGCTCGGATGGAATCATATTATGCGCAGACAGAACCCCGATTGCCATAGGGAGGTCGAACGCGGCACCCTCCTTTTTTATATCGGCGGGCGCGAGATTGATTGTCGTTCCACGTCGGGGGAATTTTACGCCACTGTGGGTGATGGCGGAGACCATTCTCAGATGACTCTCTTTCACAGCAGTGTCGGGCAGACCGACAATGGAGAAAATCGATCCGGCACCTCCGTCGGTCTCTATAGTGACGGGAAATGCATCAATGCCCTGTATTGAGGCGGAATATACTTTTGTGAGCATCAGGATAAGATTCAGGTGATTGGGGATATTGGCTCATTTATGCTTTTTGGAGGGAGGGTACACTTCCCGAAATGAAGACAGTGCGTCGGCAGGATCCGATCCACGATAGCGTTGGTTGCCGTCGGGGGAGAATACTATGAAGAAAGGGGAACGCGTCACATTAAGAGAAATCAGCCGGCTGTCGGCGAGCCCGGCAGGCATCCATCCTCTTATCACGGCTTTAATCGAGTCGCTACGAAGAGGTGATTTCCATGCTATGGAATCAGCTTCAAGACAGATGTCGGCAATCACTCTTGTCGTGGAGTCGGGATATTCAGCGGCGAGTTTTCTTATTGAATCTACATACTCTTTTCGTTGCCCGAATCCTGAATTCCAGAAGAAAAGTAGGGTGGCGTTCACGGACTCTGTCCGTATTGTGTCTATTCCATGATGCAATGACCTTACCGCCATTGTCTTAAGTTTCCCCGGCGTCTTCACGTAATTATCCGGTTGGTCAGCACGTCCGATCATGTCGGTCCATTTCGGATGGCGGGCGTCATCCTCAAGAGCGAGCCATAGCCTTCTGAAAAGATGTTCATTCTCTTTTCTTGAAAATTCGGTGAGCAACAAGAGTGCTGACAGGGGCGATGATGGATCCTTCATGACGAACTCACCGACAGCCTCATTCCTTTTCGCCATATTGTCAGATGCCAGGATCTCGGCATTCTGTTGCCGCCATGCCGACAGTTCTTTATTTATATCGTTGCCATCCACATCCCATGAATAGGGGTTAGGGCTTTTCCCTGTGATTTTTATGTCATGTCCGCGTTGGGCATATATTGCCATAGGGATTTTTCCGGTTCCGGAGATATACACGATGGATGGTCTTACGGTCCGTCCTTTCACTACGGCTTTACCCCCGACCACGGGAGCTACCGTCTCGATCAACATTCCGCCTCTGCTGTCGGATGCATAGTATGCAATCTTGTAATTGGCGTTTATCTCGGGCGAAAGCTCAAACTCCAATGAAAATGAATTGTTTCTGCATGCGGCAGTGAGCAATAGAATGGATATGAAAAAAATGCGTATAATAGAAATCATACGCAAAAGTAACATATTTATTTAAGTCTCGCAACCGAGAAATAACGGAGAATAAAAAAAATACGGTCCTATTGGGATAAAATCACCCCTCTTTAATTTCAAAATCATCAGGAAGGGAGAAGGATGCCTGAGTAATTGATGCAGACGCAAGCAAGTCGAGAGGCAGTTCGGTCAATACTCCGGTCTCGACGTTCGTGCCGATCACGTACCATCTGTTGTTGACGAATTTTATGCCGTAAGGGGCGAAGAAGATAGAGAATTTGCCATTCTCGTCAGGTCGTCTCAACACGAAGTTCAGCACGTTGTTGTTGTGCATCGCCTCCACCACGTCATATAGTCCGAATTTATCCTCCGGAAGGGCATCAAGGTAAATTCTTTTGCCTAATTTTCGCAGATCATTGTCAAGGTCGGAATAGCCGAGCCGTTGAAGCATCCATATCTTCAGCAGCGTGGAGTTGGAATAGGGATCTCCGCAGATGTAATACCTGTGGTGGTCGCTACGATCACATTCAATTCGTATTCCGAAAAGTTGTTCGATGGCATGCCTATGGTTATGAAACGTGCGGAGGGCCAAGGGGGAATTGTCCTCGTTGAGAGCGGAAGATAGCCAACATTCGGCAATCTCCTCGAATTGTATTTTTTCTGCATGTCGTATCGTGTCTACGAGCCATACATATCTTCGAAATAAGTCGCGTTTCATTTCAAAATTGTAAAAACTGATTGACTTTTGAGCATCATGTGTGAATCTTGATATGTGCCAGATTTTTACACAATCTCAAACATAAGTTTAGATAACTACTTTCTGAACGCAAATGTAGCTAAAAAAAACAGAACGACAAAGATTCGTTCTGTTTTTTGCGATGTTTAAACATTTTTATTAAAATAATATGTAATATTTAGGGTGTGTAAGCAACCTTATCACATATTCCTTATACAAAGTCATCTCCGAATTTGGATTTTACCTCATTTACGATTAATCGTATTTTCTGTTCGTCAGCTATAGGATATATCAGTAGGGCATTCTCTGTGTCTGCCACAATATAGTCTTTCAACCCGGCGGCTACAATTATCTTGTCGCCGTTGGCGGCAAACATTGTACCGGAGCATCCGTTGGCGAGCACCTTGCAGTTCTGTGTCACGTTGCCATCGGAATTTCTCGGGGATGCCTCATAGAGGGCTTTCCATGTGCCGAGGTCACTCCATCCGAGATCTACAGTCTTTACAAACACGTTGTCGGCTTTCTCCATAATAGCATAGTCGATGGAGATAGATGTGGCATTCGGGAATATGCTGTCGATGAATGCCGGCTCAGCAGGCGTGCCGTAGACTCCCTCTTGATTAGGAGTGAATAGCTGGTAGGTGTCGGGGTCATATTTCTCGAAGGCTTTCAGTATGCTTTCTGCCGACCATAGAAAGATTCCGGAGTTCCAGAAAAATTCCCCGCTTGCCAGAAACATCTCTGCCATCTTCAGGTCGGGCTTCTCCGTGAAAGATTTCACCTTCTTTATGCCGGGATAGGATGCCTCGGGCGCACCTTGCTGTATGTAGCCGTATCCGGTGTTCGGACCGGTAGGCTGTATGCCGAGAGTCAGTAGGCGGTCGCCGTTTTCAACAAACTCAAACCCTTCTCTGATAGCCTTCTCAAACTCCTTCTCCTTCAGCACGAGATGATCTGACGGTAGGGTGACTATAGAGGCGTGTGGATCAAGTGCGCAGATATGTCGTGCCGCCCAGCAGATACATGGTGCGGTGTTGCGTCGGGATGGTTCAAGGAGTATGTTCGACTCTCGGATTGCCGGGAGTTGTTCGCGGATTATGTCGGCATATTGACGGTTGGTGACGAGGATTATGTTCTCCTGTTTCACCACTGACGATATCCTGTCGACAGTGAGTTGCAGCAGGCTTTTGCCTGTGCCGAAGAAATCTAAAAATTGTTTCGGGCGGTCGTTGCGGCTGAAAGGCCAGAATCTGGAGCCGACACCGCCACACATGATTACGCAATAGCGATGAGAATTCATACTGTCCTGTTTTTTTAGTTATAAATGGCGGAGCAGTGGTTCCGCATTCATTTGGTCAATAGGTCAGGCTTCTGTGGCGGGCCGGAACTGATGTTTCACGCCTTCAACCACATTAAGCATGTAGTCGCCGAGTTTTTCAGCCTCATTGATTAGATCCATGAAGAAGATACCCTCCTGATAGCCGTATTCCTTATTATTGATGTTAAATATGTTGGAGTCTCGGAGATTGTTGCGGAGATTGTTGATTTCCCGCTCCTTGTTATAGGCCTTTATGATGAGAGAGTCGTCGGGGGTCTCCATCTCTTTCAATATCTGCATCATGTTGGCGAAGGCATCGTCCACAAGCACAAACATATTGTCGATTTCATTGAACACTCCCGGAGTGAACTTGACATGGTTCTGATGCTGGCGAGCCACCGTCTTTGCCACGTTGAAGCATCCATCGGCGATTGATTCGATCTCGCTCACCACGCGTAGCATGCCGGCTATACGCATTTTGCCTTCGGGGCTGAGACGTCCTTCCGACACATGGTTGAGATAGTTGCCGATCTCAATCTCCATTCTGTCGGAGATCTCCTCATATTTCTCAAGACGGTTGTAGGTCTCTGAGTATGCGGAATCTTTTTCCGGAAGATGCAGGATATCCTTTGCCATTTTAAGCATACGGGATACGCGCTCGCCGTAGACTACGATCTCCTTCTGTGCCTGGGTTATATTTAACTCGGAGGCAGAAAGCATTCCGCGTCCGATATATTTGAGAGAGAATTCCTCCTCCATATCCTTATTCTTGGCGGGCATTATCCAGCATACTATCTTCACGTATAGCTTGGTGAACCATATCATGATCATAAGGTTGCAGGCATTGAATACGGTGGGGAACATCGCGAGTCCGAAGGCTACGGATGCCTGGGCTTTTGAAGTGAGTCCGCCTTTGGGATCAAGCAGGGTGGAGTCTGCCATGGCAGACTCCTGCATGGCATCGATGTCGAGTGGATTTATGCCGTTGCACCATTGGGTGATGTTTGCCACCAGTTCCATAAACGGATGGAAGATACACAGCACGATAATGGATCCTATCACATTGAATAGCACATGCCCCATAGCGGTGCGTTTTGCGGCAAGATTACCGCTGAGTGACGCAAGGATAGGAGTGATGGTCGTACCGATATTGCCGCCAAGGATTATCGCGCATCCGAGAGAGAATGATATCCATCCCTGAGAACACATTATAAGGGTTATAGCGAATGTGGCTGCCGAGCTTTGTGCCACCATTGTGAGTATTATGCCAATGAAGAAGAAGATTAGTACGGAACCATATCCGAGGGTAGTATAGTTTGTCACGAAACTGAGCATTTCGGGATTTGCTTTCAGGTCAGGCACGTATTTGCTGATGAGGTCAAGACCCATGAAGAGGAAGCAGAAGCCAATCAGGAACTCACCGAACGATTTGTAGGTGCTCTTTTTCATGAACAGCATCGGGACACCGACAGCGAGAAGCAGGATGCTATAGTCGGATATGCTGACCTCAAAAGAGAAAGCGGAGATGATCCACGTCGTGACGGTTGTGCCTACATTTGCGCCGAAAATGACCGCCATGGATTGGGCGAGGCTCATTAGGCCTGCGTTGACAAAGCTGACGACCATAACGGTGGATGCGCTCGAACTTTGTATCAGAGCTGTGATTACGATGCCGGTAAGAATGCCGGTGACTCTGTTTTTTGTCATGATCCCCAGGATATTACGCAGACGGTCGCCTGCAACTTTCTGAAGACCCTCGCTCATCACCTTCATACCATAAAGGAAGAGGCAGACGGCGCCTAATAGACTGATGAAGTCAATAATTGTATAGTTCATCGGAGATGGTGTGATAATTTGTTTGTGGCAAATTTAACTAAAATTTTAGAACTTGGCAAGAGGATTTGGCGGTTTGGGTAGAATTGGCTATTTTTGCCGATGAATTTGGACCCTGATTTTTATTAAATGGGGCATTATCAGTGATGGAAACAATATAGATATGGATTTGAATATAATAGTTGCGGCAGGAAGAAACGGAGAGATTGGGCGAGAGGGTGACCTTATCTGGCGTATATCGTCTGACCTGAAGCGTTTTCGCAGTCTTACAATGGGTCATCCCATAATAATGGGACGAAAGACTTGGGATTCGCTCTCCAAGAAGCCGCTCCCCGGCAGAAGAAACATTGTGATGAGCAGAAACGCCGGTCTTGACGCTCCCGGAGCGGAGGTTGTGGATTCTCCCGAGGCAGCATTGCATCTGACGGAAGGGGAAACTCCATTTGTGATGGGTGGCGAACAGATCTACAGGATATTCCTGCCATACGCCACAAGGATATATCTGACGGAGATTGATGCCTCCTGTGACGATGCTGATGCATGGTTGCTGTTCCCTCCCGACTCCGGGCAATGGCGTCCCGAAGAGGTCGGTGAGATTGAGCATACACCGGATGGCATTGCCTACAGATACGTGACTTACGAGAAAATACAGACCAAGTGTTAAACGGAATACGTCGCCGCGACTTACAGATAGTAATAATTCTGAATACAAGACTTCTACGATGAAAATAGTGATAATAAATAAAAGTGATCGCACGGGAGGGGCAGCTATGGTCAGCATGCGTCTTATGCAGGCTATGCGTGATGCCGGTATAGATGCCCGTATGCTGGTGGTCGAGAAACTGACGGATTCTCCCTATGTGGTGAAGGCTGCCGGATCGCTTAAGATAAAATGGAAATTTCTCGTAGAACGACTTAAGATTTTTATTCTTAACGGCTTCCGGCGCGACACACTGTTTAAGATAGATACCGGTGCGAAGGGGCTTCCATTGTGGCGTCATCCGTTGGTGAAGGAGGCGGATGCGGTGTTGCTCAACTGGGTCAATCAGGGGATGCTCTCCCTCTCTGGTATAGAGCGGATGAAGCGTCTGAACAAGCCGTTGATATGGACGATGCATGATATGTGGTGCATGACCAGCCTATGTCATCATGCAGGGGGATGCACGGGCTACCATTCCATTTGCAACTATTGTCCGTTGCTTGGCAGACTGAGTCCCGACAAAATAGAGTCGGCGATGGTATGGGCAGACAAGAACCGGATCTACGACACGTATCCCTACATGAAATTTGTGGCAGTGAGCAACTGGCTTTATAATCGGTCAAAGGAGAGCTCACTGTTGAGATATAATAAGGGCGTATACGTCATACCCAACGTCTTCCCCATTGACCGTATCAAGGAGGTGAACCATCCCCCGCTGAAGGGTAGAAAGATACGTATAGGATTCGGTGCCGCCCGTCTTGACGATCCTATAAAGGGTTTCCCTGTGCTTATAGATATGACTCGGGTGCTGAAAGAGATGTATTCCGAAATAGCGGATGAGTTGGAATTGGTCACGTTCGGAGGCATCAAGGATGCTTCCTTGTTCAGAGAGATAGCGATAAGCCATCGTCATCTCGGCGTTGTGAGTGGGGAGGATGCCATACGCAAGGTGTATGAGGAGGTTGATATAGTCGTGTCGTCGTCAAGCTACGAGACATTGCCTGGCACTCTTGTGGAGGCACAGGCTTACGGGTGCATACCTGTAAGTTTTAACCGGGGGGGGCAGAGCGATATTATTGATCATCTGCAGACCGGCTATATCGCGCCATATTCATCTGATATGCGTCAGGCGGCGATGAACCTTTCTGTTGGCATATTGTGGGCGTGCAGCAAAGTTGTTGACGAGGTGGAGATGGAGCTGATGCGCAAGGTGATGCAATATGAGGTGAGACGCAGATTCTCACCGCAGGTGGTGGTGGATAAGTATATAAGGTTGATAGAGGAATGTAAATCAAATATTTAGTATTATGGCACGCGACCTTATAAGCAGATACGTATGGATAGTCGACACCCTGTCGCGCTACGAGCGGCTCACCCGTGAGGAACTGAATGCGCTATGGGTGAAGTCGCATCTTTCCGACGGCACACCTCTGCCGGAACGCACGTTTCATCATTACCGTCGTGCCATAGAGGAGAATTTCCATCTTGACATCTGCTGCGACAGTCGCGGACGTTACTACATAGACTCCGACACCTCACGTCAGGGACGTGCGTTCACCAACTGGATGCTTGATTCATATACGGTCAGCAGTGCCCTCAAGGATACCCACGTGCCTATAGAGCGTGTGGAGATTGAGGACGTGCCGTCGGCGAGGCAATTTTTGCCACAGGTGCTTGAGGCGATACGCTATTGTCGGAAAGTTGTGTTCACCTATGCAGGATTCAACCGCTCCAGGGCAGAGAGAGGGATTGTGTTTCGCCCTTATCTCGTGAAGAGGTATAAGCAGAGGTGGTACATGATCGGCTTTAAGGAGAAAGGGGAGGCGATACGCACGTATGCCCTTGACCGTATGACCGATATGAGGATAATGCGCGACTATTTCGATATGCCGGCAGATTTTAATCCGGATGATTATTTCGGCAATATAGTGGGCGTCACCACCTCCCTTGCCCCGGTGAAGAACGTGCGTCTCAAGGCCACACCCACTCAGGCTAAATATTTCCGGGCATTGCCGCTCCACGTGTCGCAGCAGGAGGAGGTGCACGATAGCTATTCGATTTTCTCCTATAGGCTGCAACTCAACTATGAGTTGGTGCATGAGATACTCGGACTCGGGGTGGCTGTTAAGGTGCTTGCACCGCAGGAATTGAGGGTGATGGTGGAGACGGAATTGAAGGAGACTTTAAAACAATATCAACAAGATAAATAATGGATAACGGGAATCGAAACCGGAAGTTGCCGGATAGTATATATGGCGAGGTTTCGGCATCATGTGCCGCTCTGCTTCGTCGTCATGCTGTCAGCGTTAGGTCAAACGTGCGCGACGCTCTTGCCGCCATCAACAGATTGTCTGGGGAGTCGATGACGCTGTTTGCAATTGATGATGCCGGCAATCTTGTGGGCACGGTCACTGACGGAGACGTGAGGCGCGCGCTTATAGCCGGCGCCGATATATCTGACTCCGTGGAGAGCGTGATGCATAGGGATTATCTTTATCTCACCCCGGGAGAAGACTGGTGCCTTCGCATTGCGGAGGGGAGACGCCGGCGTCTGACGCTGCTCCCCGTGGTGAGGTGCGGGCATATAATCGACATCGTTGATCTGAGCGCCATAAAGACGCGTCTGCCCATTGATGCAGTGCTTATGGCAGGAGGAAAGGGGGAGAGGTTGCGCCCGCTTACGCAAGACACACCAAAGCCGCTGCTGACCGTAGGTGAGAAGGCGATAATAGACTATAACGTCGATGAGCTGGAACGTTGCGGCGTGGAGCGGATATTCGTGACTGTCAACTATCTGGCGCATAAAATAGAGTCGCATTTCCGTCAGCGCACGGGGCGTGCGAAGGTGACTTGCATCCGTGAGCCAAAGCGTCTCGGCACGATGGGTAGCATGGCTCTGATTGACGGGATACACAGCGACAACGTGTTGCTGATGAACTCCGACCTTCTCACCACCCTTGATTTCGAGGAGATGTATCTGCATCACGTAAGAAGTGGGGCTGACCTCACGATGGCGGCGGTGCCCTACACCGTCTCTGTCCCCTTCGCGATTATGAAGATGGAGGGGAAGCGGGTGAAGGGATTGGAAGAGAAACCCACCTACAACTATTTTGCCAACGGTGGCGTTTATCTTATGAAAAGCAGTCTGCTCAGCCGTATAGTGGCGGGAGAATATCTTGATGCTCCGGATTTTATAACATCATTGATTGCCGACGGCGGAGAGGTGGGGTGCTATCCGATAGAGGGGACGTGGATTGATATAGGCTCGCCCGACGATTATCGCTATGCCAACGATCTGATGAAACGTCGTGTGGGGTTCAAATAAGAACGTAATAAACGGAAACATAACCAAAAACGAAATAAAACATGGCAGAATCTAATTTTATAGATTATGTGAAGATTCTTTGCCGGTCAGGAAAGGGTGGCGCAGGAAGCCGTCATTTCCATAGGGCGAAGTACGTGCCAAAAGGCGGACCCGATGGCGGCGACGGCGGACGTGGCGGTCATATTATACTTAAAGGGAACCGCCACATGTGGACGCTCCTCCCTTTGCGCTACCAGCGTCATGTCTTCGCTACCGACGGACAGAGCGGCGGCGCGGGACGCTCCTTCGGCAAGGATGGGGAGGACCGCATAATTGAGGTGCCTGTGGGCACTGCCGTATTTGATGCGGAGACGGGTGAATTTTTATGTGAGATAACGGAAGACGGCGAGGAGATAAAACTTCTTCGTGGAGGAAAGGGTGGTCTGGGCAACTGGCATTTCGCCACATCCACCAACCGCGCCCCACGTTATGCCCAGCCCGGACAGCCCGCCATTGAGAAGGCGGTGGTGCTGGAGCTGAAGCTGCTTGGCGACGTGGGTCTTGTGGGATTCCCGAATGCCGGAAAATCCACGCTGCTCTCCGCAATGTCGGCGGCAAAGCCCAAGATTGCCGACTATCCCTTCACGACGATGGAGCCGAGTCTTGGCATTGTCAACTACCGTGGCGACAAATCATTTGTGATGGCGGATATTCCCGGCATCATAGAGGGTGCCAGCGAGGGCAAGGGTCTCGGACTCCGTTTCCTGAGGCATATAGAGAGGAATGCCGTGCTGCTCTTTCTCATTCCCGCCGACAGCGACGACATAAAGAAGGATTACGAGATTCTTCTAAATGAGCTGAAGGAGTTTAATCCGGAATTGGCAGATAAGAGCCGGGTGCTCGCCATATCAAAGTGCGACATGCTTGACGATGAACTGCGTGAGGAGATTGCCGCCGAGCTCCCGGAAGGTATCCCGACAGTGTTCATATCGGCAGTGACGGGGCAGGGCTTGACTGAGCTGAAGGATATACTCTGGCGCGAGATTAATTCTGAGGAGAATCAGGTGAAGAGCACCATGACCCATCGTAATCTCGACGTGCGTCATCGTGTGGAGGAAGAGGATGAGTTCATCTTCCATCAGGATGACAATGAGGATACAGACTTCCCGATTGATGATGAGGATTGGGAAGATGAATTCTGGGACGAGGAAGACAGCGTAAATGGATAAACCGATAGAGATAGATCTTCACGGCATTCTGCGGTCGCGCCTTCCGAGGAATGTCGGGAGGATTGTGCCCGGATTTCTGATCTCCGGACTGGAGAGACTGATACGCCAGAAGGAACTTAACGAGATGCTGCGTGCCGCTTTCCCGGCACGCGGGTCGGCGTTTGCACGCAAGATCCTGGAGCATCTCGGAGTGACGGTTGAGGTGAAAGGTCTGGAGAATCTTGAAGGGCACCGTCGTCTGATGTTTGCCTCTAACCATCCGTTGGGCGGACTTGACGGCATCGCGCTCATAGCCGTGCTTGGTGAGAGATATGGCGACGACGGCATACGCTTCCTTGTCAACGACATGCTAATGAATGTGGAGCCGTTGCGCGACATGTTTATCCCTGTCAACAAATACGGACGCCAGGGGCGAGACAGGACACGCGCTATCAAGGAGGCATTGGAGTCGGAGATGCACATATTGCAATTCCCGGCAGGGCTCGTGTCGCGTCTGCAACCGGACGGCACTATCTCCGACCTTGAATGGCAGAAATCATTCGTGGCGAAATCCATAGAATCGCGGCGCGATGTCGTGCCCGTGAAATTCGAAGGGATGAATTCCATGGTGTTCTACCGCACGGCGAAATGGCGCAAGAAACTCGGACTGAAGGTCAACGTCGAACAGGCATTGCTCCCCGGTGAACTCTGCAAAGCAGGCGGGAAGCGGTTCCGTATAATCTTTGGTAAGCCGATAAGTTGGGAAAAATTGAAAGCGCGGGAAGAGAATCCACGAAATCTCGCGGCTGCATTACGAAAGATGGCTTATTCACTTGAATAAGCCATCTTTAAAAGTATTTTACAATTGTATTCACAGACTTGCCTTTAGAAAGGTGTGGTTTCATTCAGATGCCATCTTAGAAGCAAAAGATTCCCTTCCATATCTTTTATTGTCAACTCTTCCTCAGGGATACCGAGCCATTCAGTCTGATATTCCTCCCTTGTGACAGGTGACAGTATGGAACCATGGGCAGCCGGAAACATTTTGGGCAGTATGCCGCCAATAAGACCGCTGACCTTGATTTTACCTTCATTTGAAATCTCAGCCATACATAGATTACCGTTGACCACATACGTCAGCAGGAATGAATCCTGAAGAGGGATGAAGGTTTTTATCCAGTCATGCTTGGTCTGCTGCATGTAGAATTCCATACTCTCTCCAAATACGGAGTTTGGCATGGCATCAGGCAAAGAGAAAGTGAACAGAAGATCCGGAATGCCGCTGTTATTTATTTCATAGAGGGAATGGGTGAACATATCCATATAATATCCGGTATCTCCTTGCGATGACAGCAATCCCTCAAACATCGCCGTGCTTGGCATTTGTTGGGGAAGGACCGGAATATACTTACCTTCGGGTTTGAAATCCGAGGTGAATGTATATATCAGGAAGGCATCATCCCCCTCTGTATAAGTGCAATGATCTGTAGAACAGATATAATGCCCCTGGGTAAATATGATATGCCAAAGCAAAGACTCGGTCAACTTGACGCTTCTGATAAAGTTTCCCACTTCGTTATAAACATATACAGTCGAAGCCGGTGAAAGAATCGCGATGTCTCCGTTTGTGGTATTGACGGCAAAGTCAAGTATGTCGGGATATTCCCCGTGCCCATTCCCCTGAACGCCAATAGTATTCAAGAATTTACCGTCAGCCCCAAATGTAAGCACCTCCTTTCTTGAAGTCAGATCAAGAATATAAATTCTTCCATTATGTTCAATGATGCGGGCTGCATTTCCGATTGAAGCATTGGGAATGCTGTCGAGATGAATCCATTCATATTTGGAGATTAAATCACTTACCTTTACGATATGCTCCGAAGTATCCTTAAGAGATATATCCTTATCTTCTGTTTTTGTAGTCATACATGAAGACAAAATAAGCATCACTGCGAATACGAATGAAGTCTTCAGCGACATTGGAAATATGGTTCTCATATTGTTTGGAATTATGGTTGTCATCCTTGCTGAGGGATAAGAGAAAGTATCATTTTAGAGTATAGAATAGAAGGCTTCCATTCTTTTCTCCGGATTCCGATTCAAGATAGCCTATCAATTCATTGCCGTGTTGCCATCTTGGAAAGAAGGGGAACCCTTCCGATGTGGCGTTGACTGTACCATTCTTAATCTGTCCCGTTTTGACATCATAGTAGCAGTATTGCCGCTGATTATCCAGAAGATAGCTCAACAGAACCATGTCGCCGGATATGAAACAATGAGTGGAAACCGCATATTGGGATAAGTTGCCGACATCAAGAGGTTTCCCTTCCGGGATCATACGTTTCCCAAAGTCATATCTGTATGCCGGATGCATCACTCCATCTTCATACATGTATAATGTATTACCCTTTGAATCAAGCACGAATACATCATCCTGCATACGTTCCATGAACGTGTTTCCCACCCGGTATGAATCAAGTTCACCGACATCTGCAATCGGAATCAGATTGTCAATATGGTTCCCTTTCCTATCTGACATTATCACCATATTTGAATTAGACTTCAGATCAAGGTTGTCGGATAGGATGTTGTCACCGCAGATGAGTATGTTTTGAGCAGGATGATCCAATTGCACGCTCTCCAAGGGTTTTAGATCTGTGTCGTATTTAAGGATGGAAGCGGTGGCCATGTCCAATACGTACAGAGTGTCCTTGTCTGATGTAAGTGCGACAGGAGCGATATACTCGCCAAATCCATGACCTCTTGAGTTGATTCTTTTTGGAGAGATGCCATCTGCCAACGGATATCTTATAATCGATCCATTTTCGTCAAGAATGAACCACACGGAATCCGTGGCAACCAAATCAACGATATTACCGATTATGATGGAGTCATTATCAAGAGACACCTCACGGGTAAGTATATCCAAATCAATTTCACTCGGATCCATGGGGACAGAAGATAGATCGATCTGAATACATGAATTCCTTACAGACTCCTTGCATGAGGTCTGCATTACAATTGGCAATGCAGACACGATAATCACTATGATATTTTTCATTGGCGATAATTCATTAGTAACAATAGTTATAACCATGAGCATGGCATGTGCCGGAGTTCTCGAGATATTGCAACATGGGTGAACATGTTTCCATAGATGACAATAGAATTTGTTTCTTGTTCATAATCTAATATTTGTTTAGGTTATCTTTCCTTATATTTTGTTATCTCTTTCGGTACATATAAATTCTGTCTTTTTTAAATATGGCTTTTCAATACATATCTTATCAACACGATGCTTCCCTCACTAATTGGAGAATCCGCTATCGTAACTTTGGAGGGACTGATGACAGAAGTGAGACTCCCAATATTTTCAGAGTCAACTATACTGTACAAACCGGAGTCGTCAGAATAATCAATTATGGGGAAAGATATTTTTTCGTTGAAGTAAGCATTCAAGACATAACCTTTCCCGATTTCAACATTCCAAATAAATGTTATAAAATCTTTTAGGGTGTCGCCTCTTTTTAAGACAATAACCAAGTTGTCTCCGCAAAGCATTGTCTTAAGAGGTATTGTTTTTTCTGAACTGATTACTTCTAAACGAAGTTTTTCTAAATTTGAATAATGGTTTCCCAAATCAGATTTATTAATTCCCTTTTCTCCATAATCCAGATAATGCTGTTTGTTAAGCGTTTGAGTACCCGGATTGAACAAAAAAGAATAGTTCGTTATTCCCGGAGGGAAAAAAGCAATTTCTCCCGAAGGCATATCATGGAAACAGTTTGTCTGCATTGTCATGTCTGCCAGTATATAGTCATCATACTCAAAATTTTTGATTACTGTGCCTGATTCAGAATCATATACCATAATTTTCCGACTATCTTCCATCACGCTTTCTGGGATAAGCAGATGCTCATGATTGGAAATATCATGAATAAATCCGAAAAATACACCATCTGTTCCATTCCCCGGTCTTCTTGTAGGCAATAAGGATGCTTTTATCAGATTAAATTTAAAATCATAAAACAGTAACTGTGTAGGTGTCGCCACCTCGATACAGTCACTATGCTTGTTATATGATATGGCTGTGGCAATTGAATATTCGCCGGCACCATTCCCTATTTTATTGGTAGAATCTGATAAATATTTCCCGTCTGACGTATATACGAAAACCACATTTCTGCTATCAATTAAGATAATCTTATCATTGGTTCTCCACATGCTATTGAATCCGGATGGATAATGGTTATTGCCTAATTCAAGAGGAATAACCTCAAGTTTGTCCATTATGCTATCTACCGTAATATCTGTGGCTTCATCAAGGTTAATGATTGGTATTGAATCCGGACGATTACTCTTATTACAAGAATTTGCAATAAGAGTAATCATCATAATAATAGAAATACGATAATATAATCGAGAATTCATAGTACCCCGTTTTGTAATAGAAATTATTTTTTATTACCACGTGGAGGATTGATGCATGCAAATGTGGGATTACCGACATATTGGCAACGGTAATACATATATTCCCCACACATGGCAATCCGATTACCTTGAGTAAAGCACCTCCTATCTAATTCAGCACTACAAATTATGATTATTTCAGGCAAATCATCACCATCTGTCAGCGCTTCGATATTCTCTATAAGCAGAGAACAATAGGCATCCTTATTCTGGCTGAATGATTTTATGCCAAGATATCCTGCGGCTGTCAAGGCAACTGTTTCCATAGATGACAATAGAATTTGTTTCTTATTCATAATCTAATATTTGTTTAGGTTATTGTGGTTATAAAAAAGTCATTGAATTAAATTGATAAATTCAGTTTAATCATTTGAGGACTTCACGATAGAACAGTTCCTTCAAAATCCAAATTTTCCGCAATGACTGCCAACACACTGTCTCTTTTCTGAACAGGATACTTTACCATTCCAAGATACATGATGACTTTAGGTTGTTAGTCAATCTTCATTCTATATCGCAACAAAACTGCGCCGTCATTACGGATAATTGAATCGGCAACGAGCGGAGGACGATTAAACCCCATATCTAACTGATCATCCAGAAACTCTCCTCCGAAATTATATACAATATAAAAACTGTTTCCATACGCATCATCAGGAGCAATCATATTATTATGCATTGATATATTGTCATTAAAATACAGTTTGCCTGATTTTTCATCGTATATACAAGGCTCTGCCGTATCTTCATCCTTTACCGAAAGGCATATATACTTTCCTGCCATCATAGGCGTTGTAGTTAGAAATTGCCACCGCCTTTCTACCACATAATCCCTTGCCTTTGATTTATCCATTTCTGCTATCTCTATATTATTGAATGGTCGGGCAGTGTTAACCGACACATTGCCGATAAAGTTTCCGTCTTTGGCAGAGATCTTTGAGAATCCGTTGTATCCGGTTGATGAATATATAATAACCGAATCATTATCAGAAAGGAATCGTCTCATTCCAATCTTGTCTCTATGGTTATCATACGGATAGATTGAATGCTTTATGCTGAAAGAACTGTCAGCGATGTATAGCCGATTACCGTCTGAGTTCTCTATTTGGTTCACTCCCTCCATTGGCAACTCTGCAAGAATGAAACCTCCGTTACCCAATGGGCGAATAGCCCCGATGATAATAGGGGCATTATAGCTTCTTTTGAACATGCCGTTGTCGGAGCCATACTCATTTATCTTTTTCCCGAAGTTGTCAACAATAAATACCGATGAGTCTGTAACCGCGATGCAAGCAATCTCAAGATACTCTTGTTGCGCATGTCCCATTGAGTGTAATGTGAATAGCTGATTCCCATCCTTAGAATATGCATGTAACTTGTTTTTCCTTTTGTCAAGAATATATATCCCTTTGTCGGTCACCTGTAGTTCGTCAATGCCGGATATGGGATTCTCTATTGAGCCATGCAATGGAATGAATTCCACGGAATCAACAATTGTTGGTATTGTATTAGCCTGATCAGAATGTGAATAATCAATCTCATATAAAGTGGTTAAATCTGTACCGTTGCCCTTTTTAGTATTGTTGCAAGATACAAAAATAACGGAAACGATTCCTATGATAAGTGTAATTACTGATAATATCTTCATTGTCAAACTGTTATTTGTGGTGGTGGCATTTTACAGGCTTTTTCATTGGAAATACCCCTTCATCAGGACGAACCAGATTCTCACTCTCGATCCATTCTGCTTTCGGTTGGTCGCCATATCTTACGCTGTTAAGCGCAACCTCAATATACTTCTCTTTATTTTTGAGTCCCTCGTCATTGAGGAATATTTTTATCGGGAAGGCATAGTGGTTTTTATTTCTCAAAGCCAATGCCACGCAGTGGTTATGGTCGCTCCACAGAGGATTCTTTACTTCATACTCATAGACTAAGGTTTTGTCGGAGTTGGTATTATCTGGATTACGGAGCATGTTGATCAGCGGGGTAATATTGATGGAATCATTGCCGGTGGCTGCGATCAGTTCGGTCTCCATCATGTAGTCGGGTGACATGCCGATGAAATCTATTGCCAACGGATAGACTATTAGGGCATCCTTTACATCGGATTCAAAAACGGGACCGAGCAGGCTTGTGCCGACCTGACCATCGTAATGGTCAGACCGATATTGCGGATCTGGAGAGAATATCAATCGGGATTCGGCATCAGGATCTGACGTCATTTGGAATCCCTCCGGAGAGTTGACCGCCACATCGAGCGAATCCATTGACGCCCTGTAGGCATGTATATATTCATCATTGGAAGTTTTCCCTTTCGACATCTCACACCAATATACAAGTCGGTCGTAGCCAGGGACTGCATCATGAATCTCAGCGATTGTGGGAATCCATGAATAAGCAAATACGATGCTTATAATCAAAAAGGTTCTTTTCATCATAGTTTATTGAGATTACGTGGCTGTTATAAATATATTCGTCGTGGAAAAATTAAGAAGTATTGTCTAAACGGATGCTAATGGGTTTGAAAATATTGCAAAATTATACAATTCAAATGAAAGACACTTTCAAAATTGTATCAAATGTATTTCGATTTGTATTAAATGCTTCCCCATTCGCAAATATGATGTGTCTCACCCTAAATTCTGTCATTAAAATATGGGAAATTTCAGAATTTTTAGTGAATTTAGAAGTCTTTGAATGTATGTTGGGATTCCAGCATAATGAGGTTTAGACAACTTCAATTAAAAAGACTGATGAAATTCACAAGAAAGTATGGCGTTTTAACATTTCGGAATCAGTTTATACGACTTCTTGGGCGACTCTGCGACAATAGATATGAATCAGAAGCGGAGGAGAGATTGGATTTTACGTATTTTTTGTGGAAAAATAGATTTTTTAGGGTGGGGAGGTGTGAAAATCCGTTATTTCTGACTAATTTTGTAACTTAAACGCAAATGTAGTATTGTGGATGAGTGCGCATGTCGGCGGGAGAAGTCAGATTTTGCCACTTCAGCAACTATGACAGCTTGGAATTAACTCAAAAACATCAACAGATAAAGAATAATGGATAAAAACACCGTCACAGGATTACTGCTTATGGCAGTAGTGTTTTTCGGTTTCATGTGGCTGACGCCACGAAACACTCCGGAATCGGAACCGGAAGATTCCGGAAGCGTTCAGGCTACCGCTCCACAGGTAAGTTCGGTCGACTCGTTGTCAGACACGGAGCAGGAATGGCTTGTGAAAAATATCATTGAACATGGCGAGCAGGTGGTGCTTGCCGACAGCACCCACGCAGCCCGTCTCTCCGACGGCGCGATCAATCTCACTGCCGTAGGCGACTCCGTGAGTGGGACAGTTGCCGTAGATGGCAAACTCCTCAGCTGGAAGGATATATGCCGTGCCGACCTGAAGAAGATGTCGGTGCAGGAACAGCGCAAGGCTATCGAGATGGTGCGCACAGCCTCACTATCAATGGGACGCTACGGCAAGTTCTCCCGTTTCCTCTCCGGCACAGACTCCATCATCAATCTGGAAAATGATGTGCTTAAACTGCAATTGAGCGCAAAATCAGGCTCTATCACGCGTGCCGAGCTGAAGAAATACGACACGGAATACACTCCCGACGAAAGCCTCAAGCGCAAGGAGAGAGTGGTTATCTTCGAGAACGGCTCCAATACATTTGATTTCCAGCTACCCCTCCCGCAGTCGGTAAGCTCTGCCGATCTCTACTTCACTCCGAAGGTGGTCAACGACAGCACCATCCTCATGTCGCTCCCCGTGGCTGACGGTGCATTCTGGGGTATAGAATACACCTTGCCGAAGGGCGACAGCTACGTAGTTGGTATCAAGATTGTGCAGCAGGGGATGGCACAGGTGGTGGAGAGCAACAACCGCAACCTTCAGATCAACTGGCATCAGGACCTTATCCGTCAGGAGAAAGGAAAGATGTTTGAGGAGAGAAATTCCGCACTCTACTACAAGTTTGCAGGTGGCTCCGTGGAGAATCTTTCTGAGAGCAAGAACGACAGCGAAGAGCGTCAGGCAAAGATACGCTGGATCGGATTCAAGAATCAGTTCTTCTCTACAGTGCTTGTCAGCGAGAGAGCATTCAATACAGCCGACTTCCAGTCGACATTCCTGAAGAACGACCCCTATCTGCTGAAACGTTTCGACACCCAGGCAGTGGTCAACGACTACGACTGGCGTGCAGAGGTGCCGGCACAGTTCTCTCTCTTCATCGGTCCTAACCTCTATCCGCTTCTCTCGTCGCTCGACAAGAAGACAGTGGCAGACGAAGACCTCAACCTCACCAAGCTGATCCCACTCGGATGGTCAATTTTCCGTTGGATCAACACTGGCATAGTCATCCCGATATTCAATCTCCTCGGCTCGTTCATCTCCAACTACGGCATAATCATCCTGATAATGACGATACTCATCAAGCTCGTCCTCTTCCCGCTCACCTACAAGAGCTACAAGGGACAGGCAAAGATGCGTATCCTCGCCCCCGATATCAAGGAAATCAACGAGAAATATCCCGGCAACGAGAATGCCATGATACGCCAGCAGAAGACGATGGCACTCTACAACAAGGCGGGTGCCAACCCGATGGCAGGCTGCCTCCCGATGATGCTCCAGGTGCCGCTCCTTTTCGCTATGTTCTCCTTCTTCCCCTCTGCGATAGAGCTGCGCGGACAGAGCTTCCTATGGGTGAAAGACCTTGCCGCGCCTGACGCCATAATCTCATGGAGCGGCAACATCCCGCTCGTGACCGAATATTTCGGCAACCACATCTCCCTCTTCTGTCTTCTCATGACCGTCACCAACATCATCTATACGCGTGTCAACATGCAGAACACCCCCGGTCAGATGCCAGGCATGAAATGGATGATGTATCTGATGCCCGTCATGTTCATGGTCTTCTTCAACAACTATGCTGCCGGACTTTCCTACTACTACTTCCTCTCGCTCCTGATCACAATCGTGCAGACCTACGCCTTCCGTTTCGTGATCAAGGAGGAAGACGTGCGCCGCACCATGGCAGAGAATGCCAAGAAGCCGAAGAAGAAGAGCGGATTCATGGCACGCCTTGAAGAGATGCAGCGTCAGCAGCAGGCTATGATGCGTGAGCAGCAGAAGCAGCGCGGCAACAACCGTCGCTGATCCTCTGCCGCCACGTCGGATAGAATCATATCTACGGGGGGACTGTGTTCATACAGGCTCCCCGTTTTTGTCAAATCAAAATAAACATGGCTGTAATATGAAAGACCTCCGCACAATAAGGATTTTTCTTGCCACCCTGTTCTTCATCGGTGCGGTGGCATATCTCGCGATAAGCGAGACGATACATCCGATGGCAAGGATAGTGCCGGAAGTGCAGATTGTCCCATCGTTGCTGGCATCCGGACTCGGTGCGATTGTGGTATGGTTTGGCATAACGTTCCTTTTCGGGAGGGTCTATTGTTCAGCCGTATGTCCGGTGGGGATATTGCAGGATCTTATCATATTCCTACGCAGATACATCCGTCCGCTGCGTCGTCCCTACTCTTATAGGAAGCCGGTTCAGTTCAGGTATCATCTCCTCGTCATCTATCTGTTCTGCCTTGTGGCGGGAGTGACGTTGGTGTCGTTTGCGATAGAGCCGTGGCACATCATGCAGAATATCTGTGGAGCGTTTCATCCGTCGAGGATGGCTGCGGTATGGCTGACGCTGGGGGTGGGGGTCCCCGTGGGCATTATTGCCGGGATAGTCTCCCTGCTGCTGCTCGTGGTCTTCTCCCTGCTGACGGGGCGCGGATTCTGCACCATGGTATGCCCTATAGGGACGGCATTGGGATGCTTCGGCGACAACACTCTCTATCATATCGAGATTGATCCCGACAAATGCGTCAACTGCATGAAGTGCGAGGAGATATGCCGCTCGCAATGCATAAAGGTAGTGGGCAGGCACGTCGACAATTCCCGGTGCGTGAGATGTTTCGACTGCGTGAAAGTCTGTCCGAACGACGCAATACGTTTTCAGGTAAACCGTAACATGCGTGTCACCCCCATGGTGCGCAAAGTGAAGAGAGGGGTATGAGTGATCCCTGTTTGTTAGTGGGGTTATTAGTGCTCCCTGTTTTGTAAAGGTGAAGATTAAAAATAACAAAATAAATGAAACAATATCTCGAACTGCTCCGTCATATCCTTGATGAGGGGCACAAGAAGAGCGACCGGACCGGGACAGGCACGATCTCCACGTTCGGCTATCAGATGCGTTTTGACCTGTCGGAAGGTTTCCCAATTCTGACCACAAAGAAAGTGCATCTCAAGAGCGTCATCTATGAGCTGCTTTGGTTTCTGGCAGGCGATACCAACGTGAAGTATCTTCAGGACCACGGTGTGCGAATCTGGAACGAATGGGCGGATCCCGATGGCAATTTAGGGCATATCTACGGTTTCCAGTGGCGTTCATGGCCCTCGTATGACGGAGGATTCATCGACCAGATCTCGGAGGCGATACATACGATAAAGACCAATCCCGATTCACGGCGTATAATCGTGAGTAGCTGGAACGTTGCGGATCTCGACAACATGAACCTGCCCCCCTGCCATAGCCTATTCCAATTCTACGTCAACGACGGCAAACTATCGTTGCAGCTCTACCAGCGCAGCGGCGACAGTTTTCTTGGTGTGCCCTTCAATATCGCCAGCTACGCATTGCTCACCATGATGGTGGCGCAGGTGTGCGGACTACAGCCGGGAGAATTTATCCATACTCTTGGCGACGCCCATATCTATCTCAATCATCTCGATCAGGTCAGGACGCAGCTTGAACGTGAGCCGAGAAAATTGCCGGTGATGAAGATAAATCCGGAGGTGACGGATATATTCAAGTTCCGTTATGAGGATTTCACGCTTGAGGACTACAATCCGTGGCCCGCAATCAAAGGAGAGGTAAGTATATAAAAATCATTGACGGAGCGTCTCACGACGTCCCGTCAACTTGCGCTTTAATTAATTGATTTTATCAGTTCCCTAATTTTTAATTTACACCTAATTATCCATTTGTTTCAGTACCCGTCAAATAAGAAATATTTGTGCATTTCTACTGCTCGAAAGCGAGAATTTTCCATTTTGTTTTTAGAAAACTAAAAAACTAAAAAGAGTTTTATCGTTTTCGAGTGCAAAATTAATATGAGAAAAAAAGAAATGCAAATTTTTTTGAAAAAATTTTATCAAATGTCCCAAATCGTCCCAAAAAATCACCTTTTGACCAATAAATGAGCCGAAGAGGGGAGAAAAAACTTGAAAAAACACGGAATTTTCCCTCCGATTGCCCCATGACGCCCCCAAAATTGTACCTGATTTTGATTATGGTTTTCCAAAAAATAAAGAAATATACAAGGCAGTATAGAGTTAATTTTTTACCATATTCATTTGATGTATATTTGAATTTTTTACCCTATCTTTGTAGGGTAAGTTGCCAACAAAATATCTTCCTCAATTATTGCAACTTCAATGTTACCTTTATTATAATCATAATAACTTTAAATATATATCAATACGATGATTACCCGTATATTTTTATTATTGGTTCTCTCTTCAATATTATTCTGTTGCACGAATACCCAACCAGACAACAGACTTACGGAAGTAGCAGACCTGGTTAATAAAAATCCCCAAAAAGCATTAGATTCAATTTATTCCATTCCGTATTCAGAACTGTCTGATGCTGACAAACATTTGTTTGATTTCTTATTAGTTAAATGCAGCGATAAGGCATTTGTAACTCATACTTCCGACTCTCTTATTTTAAAGGTTATCAATTATGAATCCAAGAACCGGCATTTAGGCAGATACGCAGAAGCATTGTATTACGGAGGTCGTGTATATCATGACTTGGGGGATATGCCTACTGCATTAAGCTATTATCAAAATGCATTGGATTTAGTTTCAACCGAATCTATGAATAATTCAATAAGAGATAATATCCTCAGTCAAATCAGCGGTGTGTTAAATTCTCTCAGATTGTATGAACAAGCCATTCCATACGTAACAGAGGTTATTAAGTCAGACTCTTTGTCTAATGATTCAATAAATCTCATGTATGACACGGAACTGTTAGGTTCGATTAATCTACATGCAAAGAAGTTTGATTCCGCAGAATCTGCTTTCAAGAAAGCAATAAAGATTGCCAAAAGAGTTTCCCCGGATGATTCTATAAGGCAATGCATGTATCTGGCTGCAACAAAATATAATAAAAATCAGATTGACTCTGCATTAACATTGATTCGCCCTACGTTGAAAAATATTGATTCTATATCAAGAAATGTAGCTTTAGCGTATGCCGGATATATCTATAAGAAAGCCGGTATTGCTGACACAGCTATCATGTATGCTTCAGAACTTATCAAAAGCAAAGATTCCCTAAACCGTCATACAGGATACCATATAATTCTTTCAAAAGAATTTAAGGGACACATTCATCCGGACTCTGCACAAAAATATATATATGATTACTCTGTAATTATCAACTCTCTTCTTAATAAAAATGGGAATAATGAGGCTTTAATGCAAAACTCATTCTATAATTATCAACTTCACCAACGCGAACGTATCAAGACTGAAGAGTATAATAACAAACTGCAAATTGGAATAATTATCTTTTTACTTATCACGGGAATCCTGTCTATTTCTTTGTTATACATGAAAAACAAGGATAATTCCCAACGATTAAATCTAATTTATGCACTTGATAAGCTACAGATACTGAGTTCAGATCTTCAAAATGCCTCCGCTGAAAAGGGATTCGGAAATAAATGTATATATTTACCCAAACTCAGTATAAGTAATGATTTAAATAGCAATACACATAGCATTTCCCATAAAGATAATAACTTTTCTATAATTTCAGGCGATATACCGGATTTAAGAATAAAACTAAGAAATGAGCTTCTATCCATTCGTAACAATTATAAACCATCTCCTATATCTTCCGTCATATTAGAGTCAGAAATCTATAATAAGATTCAGAGTTATATCAAAAACGGAAAAGTTATTTCGGATAAAAATCCCATTTGGGCAGAACTTGAGGAAATCATTCTACAAGTTTCTCCAAACTTCAAACAAAGGCTAAATCTTTTGACCGTAGGAAAATTAAAACCTTCAGATATTCATACTGCACTTTTAATCAAATGTGGAATCTCTCCCACAAATATTGCTACATTAGTTGGACGAGCGAAAGCAACAATCGTTTACCGTCGAGAATCCCTTGCACTCAAGGTATTTGATGAGAAAACAGGCACAGATATAATTGATGATATAATTCGTTTATTATAAGATATATACAGCTTAATTTAATGTTCAGTTTTTGTTCGAATTTTAAAATTCGAACAAAAACTGAACATCTTTTTTACGCAATATCGAAAATAATGAAATAATTTTGCGAAAAACAAAAAACATCATTTATGAACGGTTTCCTTACTTTCCCAATCTTCATTGCGATGTTATTATCAACATCAATCGCACATGCATCTGACGACACGACCTATGTTGTGAGTGTTACACAAAGTCCAGACTCTGACTCAGACTCTGACTCAGACCCGGAACATGTAGACGACGGTCCGGTAAGACATCGTCTGCCATCTAAACCAGGAGTATGCATCATAACTCATGAAAGTGTAGACATTTCCTCAATATCTTCTGAAGAGATATATTTATATGATGTGTACGATACTAATGGTGGATGTATTGCATCTTTTACATCAGAACAAGACTTCACCAAATTCTTATATGAAACAACAGGTACCATCGAAATCAGACTCCGTATTAAAGGATATGTAATTCATGGTTATCTGGATTTATAAAATTAACGTTTAAAATCTCATGCTGTCTCAAACATTGATCAAATATAGCAGCCTATTTCTGAAAGGTGTTGACAATAACGGTCTCAGGATATTCCTGGAGTCTTCTCCTATGTATCCGAACCTACTCTCCG
>ERZ778496.391-NODE-391-length-44926-cov-7.047202_pt1 | contig 44926 bp, 34 predicted proteins | sample MGYA00433099_ERZ778496 | MGnify/ENA primary metagenome ERZ778496 (study PRJEB29527, sample SAMN07138962) | mouse gut metagenome | material: feces | host: mouse | place: China:Nanjing | collected 2016-01-25 ...
AGGAAAAACCGGAAAGCAATTCAGCAAGTGCTGGCTCTCCGGCTTCTTCATCATTTCCTAATGCCAAATACTCACGGATATTGATCGAAAAAAACTTATCATTTCCTGCCATTTTCTTTCTCCTTTATTTTCATCTTCCGCAACCGCATCATTTCCCTTAATTCTGATTCTCCCTTTATCTCTTTTGCGGCTACGGGTATATGAGCAGGTCGGTTTTTGGCAGATTCTTCAATCGCATTGACAAACATCTCCACCTGTTCCTTGCCAGAAATGACAAAATTCTTTGTAATACTTGACGTTGCCATAATAAACACCTCCCTTGTTAGTATAGTTCTTCTGCTACAATTCATACTTCTCTATCTCTATTTTATTATTTTATATCGACTAATGCAACAAAACCTTTATGAACTTTTAATATACTGCGCGGCAAAAGTTACTTTTCACACCCACACCAAAGTAGTGGGAATCATGCGCCAAAATGCTTGCACTTTAGCATTTTGTGTGCAAAATCTGTTATAATTCACACCTCAATAACTTATAAGCTAATAAAAACTGGCATGAGTGTGAATTGTAACCGGCAAAAAGATTCTACATACCTCCTACGCCAAAAACATCTGCGATTCCTGCCGCAGCAATAATTCGAGGAAGCCTATTATACCTGCTGCCAGCAATATTACATACCCAAGCGTGATTACTGCTTTTCCGCCATGTGCTTGTGTCCATTCTTTCAGGCGTTCTGCCATGATGCCAAGGGTTGCCGCTGCACCGACTAAGATAAAAATACCCATGCGGTTCCAATAGATAACATGACATCCTGCATACTCTAACAGCAGATTAAGGCCTTGTACATTGGCAATGACAATCACTAAAATATCGATCCAGCCAAGCCATGCAATCCGCTTATCACCCTTTTGCCCATAGAAAAGGGAACACATTTTCCAAAGAAATCCTATGGTAAACAGAAATCCCATTGTATTTAGTCCGTTTTCGCCACTAACGGAAAAATCAATATCATACTTCAGCCTTAAATCGCTAAGCCGGTCAATTACATGATAGCGCATCGGCATAAGCATATCAAGAAGGCGCAAGCCCTCGCCTTGTGCCATTTGCAGGCTGTCTTCCACTTGATAGACATACAAAGAGGAAACAAGTGCGCCTTCTATTATGCTTAAAATCACCAACGGAAGGAAATACCCCAATAAATGTTTCGCCGCATACCAATCCTGTCTATGCAGTATAAGAACACCAAACAAAAGAATTGTCATAATACTGATTCTAACATCAACAAACGGCGCAATGCATACCAACAGCAAATAACCTTTTCGGTATCCATTCTCGGTCTGCTTTTGATAAATCAGGTCATAAAGCATACCCAATAACAGTGGTGCAAGGAAGAAATTTGCTGTTATTAACTGTCCCTCTCCGCGGTCTACATGAAACGGCAGAAACGCTGTTAAAACAGCAATGCCCGTTGCTATAGGAAGAGATATTTCTAATTTCTGCAAAAACCAATACATAGCCGCAGATATCATAAAAAACGAACCAATATAGTAAACATTTATTCCTGTCCAGAAATTTTGGAAGACCGTTCCAAGCACGAACATTACCAAACTCTGTAGATTGTACTCACACGCCTCTAATATATTGACTTCAATTACACCATGATTCGCCGTTAACACGCGGACAAAATAGTCCATTGACTTATTTGCGTCTATTGAAATCAGGGGATTCCTTCCCTGTCCATAGCAGACCATATATATTATCACTGCAATACCTGTAACAGCCATTACCAGGCAATATTGCTTTACTTTGTCTGAAATCTTCATATACAGCCTCCTAAAATTGTTGTTCTATCTCTGCCTTTATCTTTTCTAGTTCCTCCGTTGTATACTGCTTACGCAATTCCTCATTATATGCTGCCATTGAATAGAAAAACCGTCTATTGTCATTACATACCAATGGTTTTCCTAAATATTGTTCCAATGCTTCTAAAAGTTCTGTATAGGAATCATCATAATACAGCAATGTATCCACATAAATACCATCAATATGATATGCACCCGTAAGGAGTAAAAAGTCTTCCATATTATTTAACTCTTTAATCGCATTTTTCCAAGTCGTACCTTTATGACCTGTTGCATAACTCCAACTGGTTGTTTTCGACAAAATTGCAGGAACTGCTAGTTCATATGCCTGTCCATATTCCTCCATTAAAATGCCGAAATACATATCATCAATTGTCAGCGGCAGCTCCAAAATCATACCGCCTTCCGGAACTTGCGCTTCCACAGCCTGCATATACCGCTGCCATTCATCATACTCTGCTTTTCTCTGCGAATACGGCGGAACACCATACTGTGTTTTATATACAAAATAAGAAGGAACAGACAGTATCAGCCCAAATATACTTAGAATACCTAACCCTGCGTATCCTGCTCTTTTAAAAGCCTTTTTACTCCAACTTGCCGCGATTGCAAAGCAGTTTTCCAACAGTATCGCAAATGAAATCAGGGAAAACACCGCAATCAATATGCACATTCGATTATAATTGCGGATGCCTGTCATTACGTACATCGCAATGAGGGACGCCAATCCGCCTTTTATTGCAACGATTGTCATAAAGCCGTTTAAAAGACCACAGATTCTTAATATTTCCTTTTTCTTATCCTGTTGTAATGTACTATGATTATTTTTTTGATACGAAAAGATATGAAGCAGGGAATATAAATAGCCAATTCCTGCCAGTACGCCATTAATTGTATAATCGCCCTGATCCAAATCAACCAATCGTTCTAACGGCTGGTTTACAGACGATACAAAATTGTTTGGCGCAGGCAGTAACATATTCACAATTCTAAGCGCACCCATTTCAACCGACATCCAGCTACGCCCGTCATATGTGCCCAAATAATCAGTATATTTTTTCAAAATAAGAAACAATATGCCGCCAACGCCTATTATACCGCCCAGCGCAATATAAACTGTACGAATTGTAATATGCAGCGTTACTTTCTTAACCAGCAGACCAAATACTGCAAGGAATAAAATAGCACATAACAATAAAATCAGAAAAAATTTCGCCTTTAGTGATACTACTAACTCCTGATATCCCATACTTGCAAGCATTTTCGGCAATGTATAGACTGCAATCCCCGCAATTACCGCTGCAATGCCAAATATTACAATTCCTATGTGCTCCACATGCTTTGACACAAACAGAACATACAACCCAACAAACGCAAATAAAAGCAGGATTAAAAATGCATAGTAAGCGGAGTTTATCCCTGCAAAAAGCATTACAGCACCCGCAAAAATATAATCCATGGTATTTAATATTGGTTTGTTACCAATTAAGTGCCTTTCGGTAAACATCTGTTCTTCATTGCTGCGCATTAACTTTATTATCCAATAGCAGACCAATGGAATATAGAAACAAGCACTATATATCATTAATTGGGTATTGGCATACATTAAAAAATATGCTGAATCTGCATAAGCAATCCCCGCAATCATAGCAGGAAGATCATGAATTTCCAATTTTATGCAGACAATAAACATAGCAACCGCCAAAAGCAGAATATTTAAAATTGTATGAAGATTGATTCCAGCTTCTACGCTGCCCGTTATTTTCCAAAAAAGATAAATCAATGGCATCGGTACACTAGAATCACCAAAGTTTCCAACATATTCATATAGATATGGTGCGCCATAACTTACATTGACATGCGCAGAACCTCCCCGAACAAAATTGCTTGCTTCTAACAGCATTCCGACAGAATCATTGCGATACCCCGTTAAAGGAACATTGATATCCACTCCCCACATTCTCCAACAAGACAATGTAATAATCAGTGTAAAAAGTATTGTACACAATCCATATATAAGATGTGTCTTGTTTTTCGCTGCCCATTCTGCCATGCGTAAATCCCCCTAAACCGTATCCATTGCCCTAAAATTTCTTAATATATATCTTATTCAGTCCATACTGTGTTCCGAAACCCTCTTTAAATTCTGCAAGATGTTTATTTAAAATAGTTCCCTGCGCCTGTGTGCTTGTACCGAACGAAAAATAGCGAAATCCATGCGCTCTTGCCGTGCGGATTAACTCTGCATCCAAATAATTCATCGGAAACAATTTTAAACAATCTTGGTCTGCCGCTAAATACTGTGTATGAAACACCTGCCTGCCAAACAGGAATACCATGCTGGCTGCAATCATCTGTTCCTTATTGTATACGCCATAAAATTCTACCAACTCCTTTAGGCGTTCCTCGTGAAATTCCAAAATTTCTTCTAAGGAATGCACCGGCTTTGCATCAAATTTTTTAAGATTATCGCATAATAGTTGATAAAAACAACCAATTTCTTCCCTGCTTGCCAGTTTCCGAAATGTAAGTTTATTTTTTATAGCATATTTATAATCCCGCCGCCTGCTGGATGTAAAGTTTGCAGCAATATCTTCTTGATAAGACGCAAAATCAATATAGCAGCTTAGTTCATCATAAGAAGTATAGCCTCTCTGAAATAAGAAATAATATAATAAATTATTATTTTGTTTGGAAAAAATATCACTGGTACATTTTAGCCGCGCTTCATAATACTGCTGCTGTTTACAGTAATTCTCCAATGTATCCATTATAGCTTCGACATGACCAATATTATAAAAATTTTCTGCAATAACAATGCCGCCAAACGTGCTTCCGCTGTGTGCTGAAAAAATTTTCCTATCGCCCTCCACTATGGTACACGCCGGAATCACAGCGACAATCGTATTATCTCCTTTGTAGAGAATTATTGATGCATCTTGAAACCGGTCTTTATGATAGTCTAAGAAATTTTTTGTTTGAAGAAATGTTCCATTGATGGAATGTTTCATTACAAAAGCATCCCATTTTTCTTTGTCGCTATTCTGATATTCCTTTACTTTCAACTCTATCATATGTTATCCTTTCAACAAGCTATACACACTACTCCCCAAGCCTCGACGCCGCCACCGCTGCGCCAAATATTTCCTGATGCATTTTCTTTGTGATTTTGCCGTCTGCCACTTCATATATTGCATCACAGTTCTTAATCGTAGTAAGACGATGTGCTATTACAATCATTGTCCTTTGTCCATGAAGCCCATCAATGGCTTCCATAACTTCTTTTTCTGTTTCATTATCCAGTGCGGAGGTCGCTTCATCCAAAATCAATACTTGCGGATTTCGATACAATGCTCTTGCAATACCAATTCTCTGCCGCTGCCCACCTGACAGTTTCACTCCTCTGTCACCGATTATAGTATGGGTTTGCTCTGGAAGCGAATCGACAAACTGATCCAACTGTGCTTCTTTCATTGCCTGTTCGATTCGTTCGTCATCCACTTCATCTTCTGGTATGCCAAATGCAATATTCGCGCGAATTGTGTCATCCATAAGATAAATTGTCTGTGGTATATAGCCAATACACTGATGCCAAGAATACATTTGCTTGCGAATATCCATCCCATCCACCGTTACACAGCCCGACTGTGGTTCTAAAAGTCCCAGGATAATATCTACTGCTGTTGTCTTTCCTGCTCCCGACGCGCCAATTAACGCAATCGAACTGTTTTTTGTTATCTGAAGATTGGCATCCTGTAAAATCCATTGTTCTGATTCTGGATAGTGAAACGAAATATGCTCCATTTCCAATCTATTTTCCAACACAATATTCGCAGTATAATCGACTTCTTTCTGCTTCTGTTCCATTAATTGTGCAATCTCTGCCAAATCATGATAGACAGCATCTATTGCTGGAAGGTCAAACATAATTCCCCCCAAAAAGCCGGTAATTCGGTTAAAAGAAGGCAGCATTCGGAATGCCGCAAACGCAAAAGCAGTTAAAACGGGAATAAACGATTCAAGATCTGCGCCAAACTGCAGTTTCACAACCAAAATCAGCAAAATTCCGCAAATACACAAAGTTTCCATCAACGGCCGCGGAAGGAATTTCAACATAGACTGCTGTCTTTGCAAAACAGCAAACTGACCATAATTATCTTCGTAGTTATGCACAAAAAATTTCTCGTTGTTGGCAACCTTTATTTCTTTGATTCCAGAAAATGCCTGCAATATCCATTTTGTCACCTGCACATTTAATTCCCGATTGCGCTCTCCCTTCTGCACCAGCACCTTTTTATAGACAAGCGCAAAGAAAACTCCCGCTAAAACCACCATTACAGCTACTGCGATAGTGGTTACAAAGTCAAGTGTAAATAAGAAAATGACCAAAGAAACACAAACACTAAATTCTGCGACAAACTGCAGCGCATTTAAAACAGCCGTAAAGAATCCATTCACATCGGAAGTTACATTTCTTTGCAATTCTGCAACATTCTTAGAAACATGAAAAAGATAATTTTGATGCATATAGCTCTCCATCATCTTTACTGCAAGCCTTTTTTGATTATTAAAAACAAATCGGTACTGCAAATAATACACTAGCGTAATATATAAATTTTTTACAACATATATCGCAATTAATACGAATGCCAAAAACACCAGCATTTGCTTTGGATCGGTAAAACGTAACCATTCCATAAGCATCGTAAGATACCATTCTTTTTCAATATAAGATGGGTCAAGCGCAATATTTACAATTGGCAGAATTGCCGAAACCCCCAGCAATTCTACAAATGCACTGATTAATATAATCACCAATAAAATACACAAATTTATTTTCTGTCTTTTGTCCAACACATAGTTAATTTTTTTCAGCATAACTGCTCCTTGTGACATTCACAATATTATACTGGGCTGTCGCATTAAGGGAAATAGATACAAGATATTGTAATACTGTATGGTATTTTATGCTATATCTTGTATAATCAAAGTCTATTGCGACAGCCCCAGTAACTTTATCACTGTTTTCTTTAATCCGGCAGGTAAAACTGTGTAATTTCTGCCTCTGTCCTAAGCCCATTTCTCTTGTAAGCATCATAATCTTTTAATAGATGCCCGATATCCCATACTTGATATCCTTTTCTATATAAATCATATACCAACGGTTTTGCTGTCGGGCCTAAGAGAACACAAATTAGTCTATCCTTTGCAATTTGTAATGCTTGTCTACGGATTTCCTTATATTGTGCATAGGCTTCCGTTGCAGGTGCATACTGGTATTCTACAGATTTACATTGTTCTAACAGATTGTATTGCAGCCGATCTAGAACGCCCTCGCCACAGATAACTGTAATATCACGATCTTGAAACAGTCTTTCTACTCTGCTATAATACCCTTCAAAATCATAGTCCTGATAAATATGATACGCCTGTGTAAAACAAGAATCCAAATAATTAATATTTTTCGGACAATGCTGGAATAAAAACCTGCGCTGATCCGCGATGGACAAGGAATGGATTTCAATATAGGGATTTAAGTTTTTCTGCGGATGAATATAATAATAAGGAATGCCAACACACAGCCCGCTTTCCCGCAGCCGTAATATGTGTTTTAAGCGTTTTGCCAATTCTTCATGATATTGCTGCGCGGCAATTGTTTTTCCTTGCATCAGCGCAATTTCACCTTTTCCAATCCGTACAAAACTTACATTCTCTTGTTCTAATGTATGGATAGTATGTTCCATATCCGCAATGGACAGCTTATTTTCCATCAGTCCATGCCGATACACACGTCTTTCCAAATAATTATAGCTTTTCTTTGCAAACTTTTCTATCTTTTTTTCCAATTTTTTCCATTTCTTTTTTTGGAGCGTTTGCGCAGAATATGCTTGATTGGCTTTTCGCAGAATAAAATATTCCGCACCAACATGCACGACATGGTTTTCTAACTGTGCAATTTTTTCAATGTCCAAGGTATTCTCTTCCTCATGATACAAGCGATCCAATGAATAAATATCCGTCATCATACTGTCGTCATATCCATTTTGATAAGATTCCTGTACACGGTTCACTGTAATCACAACCGCACAGCCATGCTTTTCGTTACATGCCATAAACTTACGGTGAATTTTGCTGTTTCGATTATCATCATTGATAATCGCTTCAAAATAATTGGGATTCTTAATAACCTTTTCTTCTTCTGCGATTAGCATTTCCACATCTTCCTTGCGGTATACAGTACAGTCTAATTCCCACGGATAATTGTAATGCTGCTCATTGGATTGCTCCCAATTCCACTCCATAATACCATCTTTGCAAACAGCATCCACCGGAATCGGTACAATATTTTCTCCAAGCCGCATACTAAATCCAAAGACTTCCGGTGATTTTGCCAAATAATCTGCTGCTTTTTCCAACGAAAATGGCCTTGTAAATACGACATCATCACATCCAAACATAATATAGCTTCCAGCTTCTGCAACTGCCTGCTTTAAATCATCTTCGAACTTCTTTTCGATATGCCAGTGTACTTGTGCAAAGCGATCCATTACTTTCTCATAATGGATGCCTTCTGTTTCACAACACAATACAGTAATATCCTCCTGACGTGCATCCGAAAACAGCAGCAAACTCTCCAAATATGCATGAAGCTGCATGGGTCTTCCCTTTGAAAATACAATAATTGATACATGATGTTCCATATTGATCGCAATACTCCTTTTTTAATCTGGTCTATAAAACGCCGCAATGCTGTCTTCGTCACGCGAAGTTTTCTTGCAATAGGCATCATAATCTTTGATAAAATGCCCAATATCCCATGCCTGATATCCCTGTTTGTGCAAATCATACGCTAATGGCTTTGCCGTTGGCCCTAGCACAATACAAATCAACGAATCTTTGGGACTGTTCAATGCCCGTGCTAAAATCGCAGGATATTCCGAAAAGGCATTTTTACTTGGTGCCTCCTGATAGGTCACAGCATCACACTGCTCTAATAGGTTATATTGAATGTTCTTAAAAATTCCCTCACCACATATCATCGTTACTTTTCTACCGCAAAATAACTTTTTTACCCGCGCAAAATACTGTTCAAAATCGTATGTTTCATAGCTTTGATATAATTGTGTAATCGAGGTATCCAAATATAACTGATTGCGATTGCAGTGTGATATAAGGAATCTGCGCTGTGCCTTCATTGCATAATTAAACCCCTCTACCGCCGGAACTAAGCCTTTTTCATAATGAAAATAACAATATGGGATTGCTGCTTTAATTCCCTTCTCTTTCGTTTTCAGCAAAGTTGTCAGACGTTTTGCCAACTGTTCATCTGCTTTTTGAAACGGAATCCCTTCCCCCATCATAATCGCAATTTCGCCGTCACCGTAACGGTAAAAACTAATTTTATGCTGTTCGATATAGCGCAGTGAATCGTTTGAGCTTAATATCCGAAGCTGATTTGCATATTTCCCGCTGCGGTATCTTGCCGCTTCTATTTCACGCTCTATCCGTTTGGGAATATTTTTTATTTTTTTTAGATAATTTTTCATACTCGTACTATTTTTCCTTATTGCAATATTTTTGGATTCACAATTTCTATACGCATAATCCTCTATATTCATGGATTCCCTATTTCAACGCATAGTCCTATATTCATGGATTCCCTATTTCAACGCATAGTCCTATATTCATGGATTCCCTATTAACGCCTCTCTGTCCCTTATAATACGAATATACGTATTATAATCTCGAATATATTCTTCTGCATCATAATGCTCGCTTGCAAGGCACAGCAGCACAGAATCACTGGAAAACGCATACATATCCTTCCAGATAAGTTTCGGCAGATATATCCCGATATGTGGCCGGTCGAGATGAAATACTTTCTGATTGGCGCCGTCATCTACCTTCACTTTTGAAGTCCCGGCTACGTTAATTAAGACAAATTCCGAACGATAGTTTGCATGCCGTCCTCGGATCACATCAGCATCCGATCCATAGATATAAAACACCCGTTGAATTGCAAATGGAATATCCTGATTTCCTTCCACTACTACCAAATGCCCTCTTTCGTCACCATTTTGCGGAAACTCTATTAGTTTGCATTGTTCGATCATCCTATGACTCCTTTCCATCCTGACCTTTTATCCAAGCCTTTTATGTAGACGTTACCGTTCAGCCATGCCATTTATAAGTCGCCAGAATGTATATTTTCGCCAATAATATTTGATGTTTGCTGGCGACTTATTTCATGACGGGCGTCCGCCCTATAGAATTAATTGTACAAATTGTCCTTAGTGAGCAAGCTCCCACATACAATTTGCACAATCAATTCTGCATGGCTGAACTGTTACATACAGACTATCAATCATCAGAAACCGTTTTACTTTCTCCGTTACGCAGCCCGTATCCTGCCACAATTGGAATACACATCGCAACGGGATACGTAAAACGGTGATAAATATTTCCATTACAAGGACCAGAAAGTATGGTTAGCATAAGCATCAGCATAGGAATCACCAGCATCAACAATTTCTTATCCTTCTTCACAATACTTCTTGTCCAAGTAAAAACCAGTATCCAGACATATATCGCACTGGTACATAACAAGTTGACAAGGGGCACTTTCATTAATATCGTATCCCATAGTTTTAGAATCTGCCGCAGACTAAGCGACAATCTGCTGTCTGACGCCGCAAAATGAAAATATCCCTCAGAATTTACACTGCCAATACCGCCGTCACTGGATCGCTCAAACTCATACAAATCTATAACTACAGGATAAAAATAGCCATAATAATTATTCGCTGTTGCTGCAACATACGTAAGCGGATGTTTGAAAAGCATTTTTGCCCAGACAATAAAATAATTTTTCATGTCCTCACCATCTGCTTCTTTCCGCCATGCTCCCTTTGCCCAGTCAGAACGATTTGCCCAATAAACAATTGGCAGCGCATCGTACTGTGCCACAGCATTAATTGCTGCTTTTTCCTCCTCTGTTACTTCATCACCATAATACTTTAAATATCTTGAAGTCTGCTGCAACGGAATCGACAATGCTGCACTCACACTTCCATCTGTAATTTTTGCTGCTGGCAATATCACATCTGAATAAAGAAATTTCGACAGAAAAACACAAACCAATACTGCCAAAACCATTTTTATCCACCGTTTATTTATGATTAACAAAAACGGCAGCGACAGCAATACAGCATACAATCCATTTTTCCGCAGCAGGAAAATCAACACAGCATAGACTGCAACCGCTGCCCACTGCAATATGGAAATGCTGTCTTCTTTTCTCTCTATTATATCCAATATCTGCAATAAATACAGCAGTAGGAAATCTGCAAACAGCGTATCCTTTGTCGCCATCATTGCATACCGCGGAATCCAAGGGAATAAGCAGAAAAACAATAGAATTATCCCACGAATCCCCGCATTTACACCGCATTTTTTTAATTGGTATAAGCTGTACGCCAGCACCCATGCCGTAAACAAAACCTGTAAAACAGTATAGATAAAAATACCAATGTTCTCGGATTGAAACAAAAACCGTCCTAGTTTTACAAAAAATCCTAAAATAATGGTATATAAAACGGAATGATGATCCACTAACAGCACATCTTCCGAAATCAGTTCCACCGTATCCGCTAATGCAGTATGGTAATTATATGCCATATAAATAATATCTTCGGTATCTCCCATAAACATTCCGGGATAGTATGCAATTACATGAAGACTCCATACCGCAAGCATTATCACAAATACCACTCTTCGATATTTTACAGGATGATCCATATCCGGCATTTGCAGCATAGGAAGATTTTTTCTCAGATAACAACGAACCACCTTTACACACTGCGGAAAAAATAGCAGATATCCAGCAAAAATCAATAAGGTTTTAACGACTTGCACGATACCAGTTACCAATATTATGGTAGTGCCAAAATCTTCAAAGGATTTCCCAAAAAGATACGTGAAAGCCATTAACACGCCTAAAACCCGATCCTGCATCTGTAACTTTCCCATTGAAAAAGCCGTTTGGTACATCCAGATGCAGAAAAATATGGTTAGTATTGTGACAATTCCATTGTTTTCCCCTGCTTGTGGCAGTGCATACAACAGCTTATAGAGTAACTGATATAAGCCTTTCTGCGCACCAACTGCTGCTTCAAACACTTCATCTTCCACAACACCGTAGTTTAAGGAAAATACCAATCCCGTAAAAACCGCATATAAAATTATCTTTATTTTTGACGGACTTGCTGCCAACCATTGCCCCATTTTAAAGTGCCTCATATTTCTCATCTCCTAAAGGCATTTAGCTTGTCTATTACATACTGTTGTTCGTCTTCTGTCATCCCTGTATAAATCGGCAAACTTAATACTTCATTTGCATACTGTTCTGCGATAGGGAATGCTCCCTTTGGGATTCCCCAATCTTTGTAACATTCTGCTAGATGCGGCGGTATCGGGTAATGAATCTGTGTCTGTATGCCGTTTTCCTGCAAATATGTCTGCAAAGCCTCCCGCTGGCTGCATTGTATAACATATTGGTGATAAATACTGTCAGCATGACTGCGCAGCTTGGGCAACTGTATGTTCTTATTGCAAATGCCTTTGGTATACCGTGCGGCAAGGATATTTCTTTCTTGATTTAATTCAGGAAGATGTTTTAATTTCACCCGCAGAAGCGCCGCCTGCAGTTCGTCTAGGCGTGAATTTACCCCTTCTATTTCATTGTAGTAACGCACGCGGCTTCCATAGTTGCGCATCATACGAATTTTGTCCGCAAACGCTTTATCATCTGTTACTACCGCACCAGCATCACCAAATGCCCCCAGATTTTTGGTGGGGTAAAAGCTAAAACAGCCTGATATGCCGAAACTCCCCGTTATTTTGCCGTTAAAGCAGGCTCCATGTGACTGTGCACAGTCTTCTATCACTGGCAATTGATGCCGTTTTGCGATTTCCATAATTGGCTCCATATTGCTCGCCTGTCCGTAAAGATGCACCACCATAATCGCTTTTGTACGAGCGGTTATTGCTTCCTCAATTTTAGAAGCATCCAGATTAAAGTATACATCTGGCTCCACAAAAACAGGTGTTGCGCCGTTTTCCGTAATACCAAGCACTGTAGCAATATACGTGTTTGACTGTACAATCACTTCATCTCCTGCGCCGATTCCAAGGGCACGGACGGACAAAATCAACGCATCCAGCCCCGAATTTAATCCCACGCAAAAATTCCTACCCGTAAAAGCCGCAAATTCTTCTTCAAACTGTGCAACCTCATTCCCCAGCACATACCAGCCGGAACGCAGCACCCGCAGCGCCGCTTCCTCATATTCCTGCTGATACATCTGAAACTGCCTGTCCAACACATTACATTTTACCTGCATTTCTCTCACTAGACCTTTCTTTTTTGTATACTCTTGTATACTTTTATATACTTTTGTATACTCAAAAACGATTCAATTTTCCTTTCTGCACAGCCCATATTATCCGCTTATGCAATATGCGCTATGCCTGCTTCCTGTAATTTTATCCGCAATTGTTTTCCAATCTCTCACAATTTTGCCCAATACATTGCAGCATCTGTTCCGCTGCCTTATCCCATGTATAATTCTCAATCATACACTGATGCGCGTTTACGCCGATTTTGGGATTGACAGGCTCCAAAATTCGTGCAAGCAATTCCTCCCAACTGCGCACTAAATAGCCCGTTTGGTAGTTTTCAATAATATATGACGGCCCCGGTGCTTCAAATGCAGCAACAGCAGTTTCATAATACATTGCTTCTAAAATTGCCATACCGAAAATCTCTTGTCGATTCAGATTTATATAATATTCCGCAATCCTGTACAATTCCCACATCTTATTATTGGGAATCTTTGGATAAATCACTGCAGCTTTCTCTAACTTGGCTGCGTGGATTGCTTTTTCTGCTTCCCTGCGCAATTCCCCGTCCCCTACCATAAGCAGACGGTACTGCTTATCTTTTTGATACAGCCTGCGAAACAGTTGAATCATTTTTAACGGCTGTTTCTCTGCGGTCATACGTCCCACAAATAAAAGCACCTTATTTTCAACAGCATAGCCCCAGTTTTTCTTCAAATCCTCCAAACAATAGCTGCTATAATCCTGTTTTAAAAGTTCCATATCTAAACCTACTGGAATTATATAAATATTATTTCCGGCCCCCTGACTGTGCAAATATGCGGCAAGCGCCGGCGTCTTTACAATGGTTGGATTTTTTTTATAAAACGGCACATTATTGCATAAAATATCGACAACTTTCTTTTTCCATGCCACAGCGTTGTTGCTGCGGACAACACCGATATAGGGCAGACATAAAATATGGTTTTTTCTGCACCACTGGGAAAAGCGCCGCAGCGCAATATAATTGTCCGAAGCAGTAATATAGCAATCTCTCGTTTTATCCAATTGTCGATAATCCGGCAACGCATGTTTACCGATATGGCGGCAATTAAGATATCGTATCTGTACACCACGATGCATCTTTGTTTCTGTCCCCTGCTTGAAATCCGGTATCAAGTGATATACGATTACATCATGCCCTTTTGCTGCAAATGCTTTTGCCATACCTTCTGCTTGGGAATTATAGTATTGATTCAAATTTTTGGGTTCTGTATTGAGTGAAATAACTGCTAGTTTCATATCATCACATTCTCCATTTGCATAGATACTGAACGGCAAAAAGATTTGCTGTTCAGTTGCGCCAGCCACACGCCGCCAAGCGGTAATAAAATCCTATCCTGTGTGAACCGTCCTTTTGTGCAGCCATTCATACAAATAGCTTTTTACGACAACAAAATAGTACCTTTTTTTGGAAATATATCGGTATCGGCAGCGAATTGCAGCGTTTTCCCGTACCCCCTTCTGACTGCTGGACATTCCGCCCAGCCGGAAATTCGACAAAACACGCAAAATTGGCGTAAACACCACTTTTTGTGACCGCCAAAATCGTAGCATTAAATCATAATCCGCTGCGGAGCGATACGACAAGTCAAACAATCCCAACGCCTGATAAGCACCTTTTGTTACAAAGCAAGTAGGATGCGTAATCATCTGTTCCGATAAGAAATCGTGGTGAAAAAAAAGTATCGCTTTTTCCTTATCCCCAAGATAATTGCGCTGCATCCCATAAAGCACTTCATAAGAATTTCCCTGATAATGTGTTACTGCCTGCTCTATTGTATCATGTTCGTACCAATCATCACTGTTGACAATTCCAATTAAACTTCCGTTTGCCATATGAATGCCTTTGTTCATCGCATCATAAATGCCCTTATCCCTTTCGGATATAATGCGCAGGTTCTTAGGGAGTCTATCACGGTGCTGTTCAATCAGCGACAAAGTACGGTCGCTGGAGCCGCCATCAATAATAATATATTCTATATTGGAATATGTCTGGTTTTCTATGCTTGACAACGTTTTTTCTATGGTTTTCTCACTATTATAACACGGTGTTATCACAGATACTAATAATTCTTGCATTTTTATATCTACCTCTTCCATTAACGTTGTTCCGATTGACTCCGTCGCGGCAGTCGGTAAAAATCCATACAAAATTTCAAAACAAACAAATTCGTCTGCAAATGAATTTTTACTTGCAAGCTATAGATTTTCTTACCAACTTGCCATGCAATCCCAATTTATTGCAACGATTGGTAAATCCGCTCTAACTGTGCAGCAATTGCCGGTGCATGAAAACGACGCGTAACAGATGCACGAATAATTTCTGCATGATACAGTTCCCTTTCACGCAAATACTGCCGAAATGCTGCAATCAGGCTTTCCATATCGTCCGGCGGAATCAATATTCCATTGCTCGTATCCACAAAATCATCCGGCCCGCCGTTTGCGGTTGCAATTACGGGTTTTCCGCATGCCATTGCTTCTATATATACAACACCAAATGTTTCATAGCGGCTAGGCAGCACAAAACAATCACATTGCTGCATCTGCGACACTACTTGACTGCGCTCTAACGTACCAAGCCATTCCACAGAATCCGATATTCCATACGCATAACACCACTCTTTTGCTTTGGCTACAGCCTGTCCGCCACCGCCAATCGCAAGCCTTGCGGTTGGTTGTTCATCGGTAATTGTCTTCCATGCTTTTAGCAGAACGTCTATTCCTTTTTTATATAATTGATCTTCTGTCTGCATATAGCATATCGTTAGAAAACGAATATTGGTATTTTTTTGATGCTGTGCTGGTCGAAACAAATCACAATCCACAAGATTTCCAATAATTTCAATTTCTTCTGCTGCTCTATATTTTGCAATTAAGCCTGCAAATGCCTTGCTTACACAGATTACTTTTGCTGCCCGTTGAAACGCTTGGGCAATTATTCGCTCGTTTGCAGCACGAATTTGATCTGCATGAAGTTGAAATAGGGTAGCATGTTCTGTAATCACATAAGGAATCCCCGTCTGCTCAGAGAGTTTCATTGCCGCAAAACCTGCCCACACACAACAATGTGCATGAATCACATCGGTTTTCTCTCCGTTGGCAGAATACTTGGAATACAATTGTTCAATCCCTTTTGCAAATACTTCTCGATGCCCTTCTATTCCATGTTTAAATGGACAGAACATTTTTTTTCGCCAAATTGCAACACCTTTTACTTGCTGGTGTGCTTCTTCTGCATAAGTAAGATACTCCCCAATACATTTCACCGAATACGTATCACAATATAATATCGTTACCTGATGCCCTGCTTTTTGCAATGCAAGCGCCTGTTCCCAGAAGAAGCTGCCAAGCGTAGGACGGCTTTTTGTCCGAAAAAACGCTGGAATTATCAGTATTCTCATCACTTATTTCCCTCTTAAAAACAAAACCTTTATCCAGCTTTTAGACTGCTTAATGGCTTCCCATCCCATACCAGCCCCTACCATATACCAAAATTTCTGTCGAAAAAAAAGTTTTGCTTCTGTCTTTTTTAATGGGATTTGATTGGCACTTGTTATAGAGCCTGCCGAAATACGATAATAAATCAACTGTTTATCTAAAAAACCGAACCGATATCCGCGCTTTAAAATTCTTAAATTTATCGGATAGTCCTCCATCCAGCGGTATGCCTCATCAAAACCTTTTAATTTTCTTAATAATTTCACTGGATAAAAAGAAGCCGCTGGCGATACAATGCGATTCTGCACCAAAAGCTTGCGGTACTGCGCTTTCTGATCTAATTGTGCAAATGCATAACACCTGTTACAGTATTCCTGTACTGAAGAAAAATCACAGTTTTCCTCAGAAAACAGCACAACTTTTGCTATTGGAATAACGCCTGTATTTTTTTCACAAAAATCAAAATATTCTTGTATGGCATCAGGTGTCATATAGTCGTCTGCTGCTAAAAATATCGCATATTTCCCCGTAACCTGCTTGAGTGCACGGTTATTACTGCCGGATATACCAGTATTTACATCTGTTGTTACAAGCTTAATCTTTGTCAATGCACCCTTGTGTTGTTTTATCCAATCCGCCGCCACTTCAAGCGTATTATCCTTTGACAAATCATCTGTTATAATAAGTTCAATATTCGAATATGTCTGCGCACACACGCTGTCCAGGGTTCGTTCTATGGTATCAGCCGAATTATAAGCCTGCACCACTACGCTTACTAATTTAGAGGTTGAGTCCATTTTATTCCTCATTTCTTATTATATTGCATTTCTTATTATGCTGCATTTCTTATTATGCTGCATTTCTTATTATGCTGCATTTCTTATTATGCTATTAAGCCTTCGCCTGCACTCGCTCTTGAAATGGCTGGTACCAATAATATCCTAACCATATTAAAAGATAATTGCGCAGCAGATATACAGATATTAAGTGTGCCTCCATCAGCGAAAATACAGCATACGCCGCAACAATCACTAACAGGCAGTAATCTTTCTTTCTCCACGACTGCCAAATTAAATATAAATTCGCTGCAATATATCCCAAACCGATTACAATACCATACCAATAAAACAGCCGAATAAATCCTTGGTCAAAATAAGCCTGATTTTCTGGTGCAGCAAATAATTTCCAATTGACAAGACGGGCATCTTCTATCAGATATGCGTACTGAAATCTACCATTCAGCACCTTATCCAAACGAGACATAAATGCGTTCTGCACGCCTGTCACTGCCCCATATGCGGAAAACAGCGCCGCTGCAAGAAAAACAGCCGCTCCCGCCGCATAAACAATTTTCGTCTGGCGCAGTGGTTCGATATATTTTAACACAATAATACCCAAAATGGCAAATATTGTTACAAGAATTGCTGTGTTAGAATCCGTAAACAGATACGAAACCAAATTCAGCGCCAAAAGAGCTAGGAAAGAAATCAGTTTCATTCTCTGTGCATATAAATATAACACCAGTGTAGTCATCATAAACAACATTCCCTGAAACGCATTAGGATGCCCCATGCCAAAGCAATACCGTGTTTCAATGCTGCCTTCCGGCGTTGAACCTCTGCCAAAATTCGCTGTGATCGAAAAGCTGCCAAATATCCCTGTTGCAGAAAGGACAAATAGCACTACACTGCCCAATACAGTCACTAACAATATTCGTTTCAATTCTTTTTTTAAATCCACATCTTTGCATGCTGCCACTAACACTGCTGCACGTACCGTTTCATCTCGTTCATTTATCCAATATGACAGCACTGCAAGTCCACCGCACAAAATAATTACAAGCCATTCGCCGCGCGTATATTTTGTGGACAAAATCTTGATGCAAAATAGTAAAAACGTCAAGCGAAATACCAAACTTTCATAGGGATTGGTATAGGCGCTTTTTTCAATCACCACAATCACAAGCTCTATAAATAGCGCCGCCCAAAAACAAGCTTCTCCGGCTTTTTTGAAACCCTTTTCCATTTATTACAGTCACACCCTTCTAAGGAACTGCCAACAACCAGGCAGTTACTTATTTCCAAAACGATGTCTTACAAAGCATCGAACACTTTCCTTCCACTCTGCTGCAAGTTTCTTACGATAAAGACGCGCTTCAATCCCCAGCGCTCTCGCTTCCTTGATTCCCTGATTGTATTTTATAATATATTTTTCCAAAAAATACTCCCGGCATTCCTTGCATTCTTTTAACTGGTACTTTGTATACATATAGCGGTAATCATTATAAATCCGCATATCTTTCTCGGAAAAGCTTTCTGTATATTGATTGTCATGTACACCAATTGACACCAGCGGCGCTTCTGTATAGGCAAACTGCCCATTTCCTTTAAGCAAATCAAAATAGAGAAACATATCCGAAGCCCAGTTACTTTTTTCATCAAACAGCGCTGGCTTGTTTCCTCTTCGGTAAATCGTCGCACTTGGTGCTCCAATCTGGTTTCCCAAAAAAAGCAGGCGATAATCCTGCCGCAGTTCTTCAATAAACTGCGTTGGCGCATAGCGATCATATGAGGAGATAAAATGTTCCTTCGTAACATGCTGCATCTCCCCATTTCTACGAACCATTATCTGCCTGCTGCCAGAAAAAGCAAGCATTGCTTTGGGATTTGCCTCCAACAGTTTTACAAACTCGCCCAAACTGTTCGGTTCTGTGAACCAATCGTCGCTAAACATAATTTTAATGTACTCCCCTTGTGCCATTTGAATCGCTTTATTCCAATTGAAAATATGACCATAGGGTTTTTGATTATGAATATAATGAATATGCGGATATTGTGCAACAAGCCGTTCTATCGCATTGTTGGTCGAATCGTCAGAAATATTGACCTCATAATCTTTGTACTCTTGCACAGAAATAGATTGCAGCAGCCGCTCTACTTCCTCTGCATTATTATACGTCGGAATACAAATGGAAACTTTTGGATTCGTCTGCATTGCTAACTCCTTTATATAAGTGCCGTTATTTTAAGTCTTTTCCATAATCGCTACACTACTTTTTTAATACTTTTCTACCAAGACGCTTGATTCCTATTAATATTCGATAACATATGTTTTTAATAACAACTTTTATTTTTCGACAGGTCTTTATTCCTGCATGCTCCTCGTGCATTATCAGGAAGTCCAATTCCTTTTGGTGCTCCCGTATATACTTCGGAAATGTTTCATCGATCTCACATCGGACAAACTTTGCATCTCTGCCAAAAATATCCTTTCCATCTTTAATCTGATCCGTCACTTGCGATAACACGTGTTTTGAATTATATTCCTGATGTGCCGCGGAAACCACTTTTTCCTGCACACGTTTTTTGATATCTTTTTCTCCATGACCGCCCATATATCCAAAATGCCAGCCGCCATCCTCCACACGAATGCCAATAGCCTTACGTTCCGGAAAGCGCAGTTCTCCAAGCAGCAGATTTTGTTCCCGCAGCAATTGATAACTCAGCATTTTCGAACCAATCCATTTCTTGCGCGTTACCTCTTCAAACTCACCCGCATAGGATAATAGATTTCCTGAAACTTCCTCCATATTTAAGTAACAATAAAATAGCCGCTGCGCAAAATGATAAATCTTGTCCTTTTGAAAATTTTGCAGAATTTCCTGTATTTTATCAGGATTGGGTATCTCGTCAAGATCACTGAAAATAATAATATCATCGTCATTACATCCCGCTAAGCCGCGCGTTACTGCGTTTTTCTGAAAGGTATCCCGATAGTGTGTATCCCCTTCGGGGGTATCTTCCACTACCACATGGATAATTTTATCTGCAAACTCTGCAAAAAGTTCCTTATTCTCCTCATAATACAATGGTTTCTTTAGACCGGAGAAAGTTTCTGTGGCTTCGCTAATGACAAACCTATCCACCACTGGATTTAATACATGAAGTCTTATTTTTAAAATATCCAATTCATTAAAAAACTGAAAGCAATCGTAAACCATGCAATCCTCCAAACTTTTATTTTCTATAACGCAGTTTTCGCTGTAACTTTACTATCACTGTTATCACTATTATTATTTTTATCACTATCGTTATCTTGTTCTATCTTATTATTTTCTTTACGATTCTTTCTTTTATGATAAATTCCCCACACTGCCATACCAATAAGCACTATCGCTGATACCGCATAAGAAACTTTCCACAACAGTGGGATTTCATACTTCACTTGCACCATTCCTGTATAATGCGGTGCAACAACAACATTTACGTAGTTGTTTTCCCCATTTTGGATCTCAAGCTCCTGTCCATCTGCTAACGCGTAAGCATGGTAATTGTCGTAGTTGAGTAACGGAATTTCAACGGTTTTGGGCTTATCCGCAGTATTGGTGCACAGAAATGTCGTAATACCGTCTGTATAATTATAATCCTCCACCGTAACAGCCGATTCATCTGTCACAATTTTGCGCCAATTCATATACCCACCTACTGTATTCGCAGGAAGGTACTCTCCACTGCTGATATAATCATTCTTATCCAAGATACCATATACTGTCGTTGTTTGCACTTCATTGCCATATACAACATAAAAATGCCCCATATTCAAAACAGTCAATAATGCCATAACACCACAAACCACTTTTTTCCATACCGGATTCTACAAATAATAAATCCCTATTAACGAAGCAAATACGCCAAATACGGTTCCCAATGACAAATACCTCCACGGAAACTGTATCATACAAAAGATTTTCGCTACGCCTTCATGAATATTGCGCAGACTATCCCACGGAAAGCACCGCAGTGAAAAGATAACACATGCAATTGTAAAACCAGCGCACACTGCCCCAACACGCATCAATGGACTCTTATCAATCTTCCACTCATACTTTTTAACACAGCATGCCAAAAATGTTCCCAATCCCAATATAAGTGCAATCCCCAAGGCTATCGGCATTTCATATGTCATTCCTTTCTTACTGTCACCCGTTGCTGACATAAAAATACCAAGCACTTGCAGAATATATGTTCCATGCTCTTGAATTTCGTTAATCTTATCCTGATTTACTGCAATATTCATTTGCATAGACTGCAAAAATGGCAATAAAAATCCAATATTTATTCCAACGGTTAGCAGCGCAGCTTTTGCCAGCGTCAAAAATCTTTTGGGCTGTAAAGTTTTCTTAATACATATCATGCACAGCAATAAAATAAAAAATGCGGAAAGTTCACAGGATAAAATATGACACTGGATTAATCCAGACAAGCCCAGCGCCAGCGAAAAATACCCTCCCCCGCGTAAATTTTCATTTTTTTCCATAAAGACCTTGGCAAACCCATAAAGTACAAGTGGGAAAAATGCCATTGCCGTATATTCTCCAATTGCTGCCCTTACGTATGTATTGGCAATCCGATACGCAGATAAGGTATAAATCATAGCGCCAAACAACGCTAAATATTTGTCTTTCAGCAACTGCTTTACACAATAATAACAAATGAAACAGGTCACAGCATTTATAACAACCGCATAAAACTGGTAGCAGACTTGCAGCGGTGCCCCCATACAATATAAAATCGCCGGAGGATAAAGGAAGAGCTGACTATAAAAAAGTGGTGTCGCATACCCATACCCATTAATCATTTCCGTTTGAATGGGTACAATCCAATGACCATTTTTTAACCCGTCCGCAAGCGACCAGATACGCGCCAAGTGGAAATTCATATCGTGTCCCCAAAACAAAAAGTTTGCAAAAAGCGGCAAACTCGAAGCAAAAATAATTGCAATCAAACCTGCAACCACCACTTTATTTTGATAGGAATTGGCAGTAAAGAAATAAATATAAATAAAATCAACAAATACAAAAATAAGAATCCATGCCAGAATACAGGTCAATCTCCAAATGGGAAGCTCATTAATTGTAATATCGGATATCTGCAAATCCCCCACACCATAAAAGGTTACTTTCACTTCCAAATCATCAATGCCTGTAAAGGACTGCACCCAAACTCTATCCGTCATACTGGAATAGGAATCATATAATACAATCTTATTGTATTGATACCCAAACGAATCATCAGCAGATACCAATGTAATATCCCCTGTCATATCATCACAGTTGCCGCCGCCATTTTCCATATCGTAAAGCACAGAATTATAATGAACTGTAAGCTCATACATCCCATGTGGTAATTTCAACTTCTCGCTGCTGATAATCCACCTTCCAAACGGCTCTGTATCATTTCTCCCTGTGATAAAAAAACTCCCGTCTGTATTGGTCGTTACAGCCGTGTCCTTCACAATTAAATTACTCTTATCCAGTACATATGTTGCAGGCTTTCCCAAAGAAGCAGCAATCATTACCAACAACACTATTATTTCAGCAATAACAACAATTGTAAATCCTTGATATTGCCGTGCCAAATCTTTCCATTTCTCTAACTTTATCATACTTCTTTTATACTCAAAAACGATTAGATTTTCCTTTCTACACAACACATATTGTCCGCTTATGCAAGATGGGTTGTGTAGAAATTGAAAAATCTTAACATTTTTTAGTATTTAATCCCTTTCCCTATATTTCCGTTCCTACACCGTAAAGAACCCCCCTGCGCATTTTGCAGAGCCATTTCTTTACAGTTATGAAAACCGTTGTTATTTCGATTTTATAAAAACGATTTCTTAAATTTTGCAAATACCTTTTTGCATTTTTTCCGAATCGGTTCTTTGATAAAATTGGGGTACTGCGCATTCGTTCCCTCCCATTTATGAAAGGCAAACGGCGTAATGCCTTGTACTTCTGGTATCATTTTTTCATGACTATAATACTTTGCCACTTCCAAAGGCGCGATACGCATTCCCTCCGCTTCCAGAAGGTGGCGAATTTTACAACAGATAAATCCATCCTCATAATACCACATTTTACCGTATGCATACTCTCCCGTCCATGGTATCTTTGCCTTTCTGGGAAAATCCATTAAACGCTTGCTGCGGATACCAGCGCTGTTCCCTACACGGCAGATATTTCCATTGATATCGCGATACGTTGTTGTATCCCCTTTTGGCGGGAGCGGCCAAGGCGCGCCAATATAATCATAATCCAGAAATTCATCCCGCCACAATTCCGGATGTACCACAAAACCATCCGCATGGACAATTAAGACAAACTCCGTATGAATATGACTTCCCAGTTCATAAACCATTTTGTAATTGAAATCATCAATATTGTTGAGTTTATCCGTATGGCTGTAACGAATACACTTGGGAAGTCCAAACGGTTTTTTATGTGTAATCAGTACCGCATCCCCAAACGCAATGCCACGCATACTGTATTCCATTGCTTTTATGGTTGCCCAAATATTCACACTCGTCATCGCTGCCAGCGTCACATTGGGAAGTTTTCGCTTCTCTGCTGCCATTCCCTATTCTCCCATCTATATGCTTCCTATTTATATACTGGGGTATCTAATATACCAGTAGTTAAAATACCTGTTTTCGTTCAAATCTGTTGCTTTTGCCCTGTAACCAGCCGCCGCACCCTTTTTTTTAAGGAACGAATCATTCTTATCAGTAAATCACCATACCGCAGACACTGGCTTCTTATAATTGCCATCATTTTCGCCAATCCTGACAACGGCTTTCCGATTTTCTGATATTTCGTGGACTTGTTCTTATAATTTTCCAATTCTTGTCGGCATTCCTCTGCGGTAAATAATTTTCCTTTCCGATCCATATAATAAAAATCCGAATAAATATTTTGTTCGGATGCCCAATATCCGTCCGATACATTATGTCTTGCCCAATATTTCGGAGCAATCATAAACTTCACCGTTTCACTGGTATATGCAGGAAAAAATGCAAACGTTGAATTAGAAAGGATTAAGTAATGTGCATTTTTTATCACAGAATAATCTTTTGACAATTCAAAATGGAATGCTGGCACCTCTGGCAGTATCCGCTTTGCAGCAGTCGTATCATCTGTAATTACCATAAATTCCATATCAGGTCTTTTCCTGCGCATATATTGCATTGCATCCAGCCAATATCTGCGCCGCAAAAACAACTCCGGACTCCCTGCATATTCTCCGCCTCTAATATTGATAATGCACAAATTTTCCCTGGAATATTCCATACAGTCATATTCTGGTTTTACTTTCAGCCATTCCTTAATTTCTTTTTTATATGCGCCAAAATACGCTTCTGCCTGCATATTTCCATATAAAAGCGCTGTATGCGCGAGATCTTGAAACGTTTTGTCCGCACCACTGATATAACATCCGTGTTCGATATCGTGCTTTGAATTTCCTATAAAAATCCTATCCTCTTTCTCATAATATATATTTTTAAAGGCACTTTTAGACAGCTCTAAACCACAGTCAATATCCATAAAATACATCCCCTTATTACTATGGATATTGTTTGCAAAAATTTCCCGATTTAAAATACTAAAATCAAAACCGTTTTTATAAGCAATACACCTTGTTGTAATATAACAAAACAACTGGTTTCCAAGTCCTTGTCCTTTTAACAGTTCCGTAGCAATCACTGTTTTTTTTTCCATAAATCTCCTATTAGCCATTCTATACCATTGTGCAAACGGTATTATTGTATCAACGTCTGATATAGCTTTTCAATAATTTCTTTGTCCACTTTTTCATCAAACTTACGTGCAAACATACATTCTTCCGCACGCATTAAGTCTGGAAAATCTTCCGTCCGAAATACATACGGTGTCCCTCTGTTCCAGTCAATATACCGCGCGCAGGCCGTATAATCATTATTTTTTCCAATTTTATAAAGATTCTCACAATAGGGCGAATCCATAACAATTGTTTGCCATACCAATTCATCACTAATCTGTGTCCAGCGAAATGCACCTTTATATTTTCCATAATGCTGCACAATATACTGCGCCAATTCCGCTGTAATACTGCACCAATTTGCGCCTCCATAAAAGGAATATGCTTTTCTTTTGGTTCTGTCAATATGCAGTCGCCGCTGGATTGCCAAGGAATACGTTTCCATATCCACCCAAAACTTTTTCTCTCTTTTGCGTCCTAGCTGCCTTGTGAAAAAATGATAAGGTGTATACCTGCTGGCAATATCCTTTTGATATTGTTCCGTTCCAAAGTGGATAAACTCTTTCCCCTTGTTGCGTTCAAAAAAATTTTGTATTTCCGATTGTTTCTTAATTGGAAGATCCGCACCGGAAAGAAAATGATAATAATGAGAACCACTTTTTATTGCTTTCTTTAGCAAAAAAATCTCTGCAAGAGTAATACTGTTCGTTCCCCAGTATACTTTATACTTCTGATAAATCGTTAATTTTGCCTTTTTTACAAGCTGTTGTATTTGACTTGTATCCCTAAAACGAGAATTTCTATCAATATGGATATAAATACAATTATTCTCGTTATCCAAAAGCTGTATCAGCCGCCTTAATACAAGTGTATCCTCATGCGCCATTATCAAATAAGCATGTTTGAGCATCCTATTCCTCCTATTAATAGTCGCTGCGCGACGGCACTAAAGGGTAAAGTCGCTTCGGCACACCTGTAATGAGAGAAACTTTTATTCGAAAGGGCACTCATAAAACTTCCTCTCGTGCGCCTTCACAACTTTACCGACCAACAAAAATATTTTTCAAAATTACTTGACATTTCTTAGCTGGACTGTTAAAAGCCTGTAAGCCAATTGCAGGTAATACCTTACAACCTCGTTTCCAAAATCTTCCCTCCCTCCACTTTATAAATCATATCACATTTCTCGATTGTATTCAGCCTATGTGCAATAATAACCATTGTTTTTTTACCATGAAAACTATTAATGGCTTCCATAACAGCTGTTTCTGTTTCATTGTCCAGCGCAGAAGTTGCTTCATCAAACACCAAAATTTCCGGATTGTGGTAAAGTGCCCGCGCAATCCCAAGCCGCTGCCTTTGCCCGCCGGAAAGACGCACACCTCTATCACCGATCGCGGTATCTAGCCCTTCGGGAAGCGTTTGAATAAAATCTTTTAACTGTGCTTCCTCCAACACCTCCCAAATGCGATGATCATCAATTTCATCATCCGCAATCCCAAATGCAATATTATTGCGGATCGGCTCGTCCACCAAATAAATTGACTGCGGAATATAGCCAATCTGCGAAAGCCACGCTGGATAATTGTCAAATACATCGACACCATCACAAGTAATACTGCCCTTATGTGCCTTTAAAAGTCCCAGCAATATATCCACAATCGTTGATTTTCCTGCTCCTGAAGCTCCCATAATCCCCACGGATTTCCCACAAGGCACTACCATATTGGCATGATCGAATATCAATGTGTCTGTATTGGGATATGCATACACAATATCTTTTAATGCAATCTTATCTTTCAGCTGCATCGTCTTGCTTTCATCAACAGGACGCAGCGTTTGATTATTTCTTTTGCTGATTTCATTGATATTCATATTTTCGTACACGTAATCAAGACACGGCTTAAAATAAGAAATATCTGTCATATACGTATTAATGCGGTTAACACAGGGCATCATACGAATTGCCGCCACACCAAATGCTGTCAGCAATGTAAGTAGTTTTGTAATATCGTTACCCGAACGAATATACATAGCCAAATATCCCAGAATACTTACAACAAACACCGTTTCGATAATTAACCGCGGCATACTGTTGATTACAGCGTGTTTTCGGCTGTACCCCGCACCAATTTTACCATTTTTTTCATAATTATCTGCAAAAAATGCTTCACGATGCAGCACCTTTACATCTTTGATTCCGTAGATTGCCTGAATCCTCCACTTTGCAATTCTTGACTGTATCGCCAGATTTTTAGCGCCAAGTGCAGAAAGCCCTGGTTTTAAACATTTCAACATAAATATCGTAATAACAGCAAATACACCAATAACAAAGAGCATTAGTTTCCAATCCTGCAAAATAAGGATTACAGACAGGCAGACAAATACAATTGCCTCCGAAACCATTGAAATCAGTGATAATAGAATATGAAAAACATTTGGTATATCACTGTCCGTTAGGCGAAAGACGGTAGGAATATCTGCGTCAAGATAAAATTCATACGGACGGTTTAAAAACTCTCGCAGCACTTGACTAATTAATTTATTGCGGTTATAAGAAATAAATCGATTTTGCTCATTGACCAGCAGCAGCAGAAACGCATTTTTTAATATATACATTACCATAAGCAGCAAACACAGCGCTATCGTAAAACCTTTTATATCCTCTATCTTCAAAAATTCCATTGCTGTTCTGTAATATTTGTTTTCCATTGCGCTCACAGGATCCATTATCACCCCTACAACAGGCAGCAAAGCGGAAACACTCAGCGTTTCTAATAACCCGCCAATAAAAATCATAATCCCCAAAAAACAAATATGGATTTTCTGCTTTCTATCTAGTATATATCTGAGTTTCTTTACGATATCCCTCATTTTACATCATACCTTTCTATGCTTATGGCTGAAATATCTGCTCGTAATTAAAATGCAGATAATAATCTTTCTCCTGCTCTAACCGTTCTTTATAATTCTCCTTTGTTACAAGCCCCTTACCGTCGGCTATCCACTCTAGGATCTGACTATTTATCTCTGCTGAATAATGCTCTTTATCACGGTAATTGTTCGGGTTATTAATAATATCATGCTGATCGTGGAAATTATAGAGTTTCACATTCGGGCATTCTAACAGCAGTTCCGTTGCAATCTGCTCCGCGTCAAACTGCATCTGCATCATCCCCTCCTGATTCTGGAAATCCCAATAATAAATACTGTATGGCGTATAAAAAATATAAAATGTCTTATCCGGATAATCGTTTACTAAATCCACGAAGTTTTTCTGCACATTTTCTGCCACCATCGCCTTTGCTTGTGCGTCCAGCCCTGCAATCATATCGACACGCGTTTCCCAACGATTATAATTTGCCATAATATGCTGATATCCCGTTTCCTTATCCCACGACGCATATTGATCCATGGTTGTGCTTGGCGTACCTGTCAAGGTCATTAATAAACTTTTCAATACATAATGATACCATATCGTTTTATTAAAAATATAGGAAACGTCATTCAACGGATTATCGTCATACAAATATGTCGGGTATTCGTCATACTGCCCCCAATCCGCCTCGCGAATCAAAGCATTGTAATCCATTGTCCATATTACCGTCTGCAATTCTTTATTGCGCTCCAGTGCACGCCGAATATTATCGGATAATTCTGCATAACCTGCGCCGGAAAATGTCGCTTTTACACACGTTCCGCCAAAAAGTGCTTCAACCTCGCTCGGCTTAAAGTTCTGTGCCATGGATGTTCCAATAATCACCGTATTATAGTCAAAATGCCGTAGAATCCCATCATTTACATAACGCTCATCATACAGATTATAAGAAATAAACGGAAATGGCTTATGGAAGTGAAACAACGGGTCTACAAGCCACACCAAAAGCACCGCTGCCGCCACCGCCGCCGCCAACAGCCTGATACATCGTATAAACCATTTTTTCTGCTGTTGTTCCATTGGAAAACCTCTCTGCAAAATCATTTAGAAATTAAAATACAAAAATTCACTCACATCCGACAACGACAAAATACTCCACATTAGCAAGCCAATCACTGCTGCCATACGCCATGCTGTATAACGCATATCCTGCACTTTTTCCTGTGTATTTCTCAGGAAGAAACAAGCTGCTGTCACTGCTATTATAAAGACTGCGAAACAAATCCAAGGCGCTTGGTCAATTACACCGCCAAATCCCAGCCTTCCCAGCAGTTTCACTTCTGTCAGTTCGTTAAATGCATCGGTAATTGGCTTATAGATTGTGCCATCTCCGACAACCATAAGCTGTCCCCAAAGTTTTCTTGCCTGTGCAATAGACTCTGCCCGAAATAAACTCCATGCAAAAGTGCTAAAACCGAACGTCACCAGCACACCCACGGCACGCGGTACCCAACCAAAAAACCTCCCAAAAATCTTTTGCAGTACATTGCCAATGCCATTAAGCATCCCCCATAAAAGGAATGTCCAATTAGCGCCATGCCATATGCCGCTGACAAAGAACACAATGAAAATATTTACATATGTCCGTACACGCCCCCGCCGGCTGCCGCCAAGCGGAATATATACATATTTTGTAAAAAACCGCGTTAATGTCATATGCCAGCGATCCCAAAACTCGACAATGGACGCTGCTTTGTATGGCGAGTTAAAATTGATTGGCAGTTCCATATCAAATAAATATCCAATCCCCAGTGCCATATCACAATAACCACTAAAATCAAAATATATCTGCAAAGAATAGCAAACCATTACTATCAATGCACTGACCATATTTAATGCACCCACATCTGTATAGCCTACCACAACCACTTTCGAAAAAGTATCCGCAATCAGTACCTTTTTCGCCATTCCAAGAGCAAATGCATAGATTCCTTTACTTAAATTCGTATAATTTAAAGAAGAAAATTTCTTGCGAAACTGTGGAATTAATTCATCATGGTACACAATCGGCCCTGCAATCAACTGCGGGAAAAAGGATACATATGCTGCATATTCCAACAGGCTATACTGCTCACATTCCCTCCGATAAGCGTCAATCACATAGGAAAGCTGCTGAAATGTATAGAAACTAATCCCCAAAGGCAGCGCAAGCCCCAGCAGCCCAAAGTTTGTCTTTGCCGCATAATTCACATTTTCAATAAAGAAATCATAATATTTATAATAAAACAAAATCCCTAAATTCAGCAAAATTCCGATTAAAAATACGATGGTGCGCGGTACTTTACGTTTAAAACGTCCCATTAGCTGCACCAAAAAATAATTCAAAAAAATACTAATGATCAAAATACCTAAGTAGTATATATTATCATAGCCATAAAACCACATGGACATTGCTATCAGAAAGCCCATTGTCAGCTTTTGGCAGCCCAAACACCGTAATCCATAATATCCCAAAATCACTAACGGGAAAAATAGAAATACAAAGATATAGGAATTAAAAAGCATTGTTTCTCCTTACTGTAATATACCTTCCCCGCCGCAGCGGAATCACAATTTTGTTATACAAATGAACGGTCAGTGCATACAGCGGCGGACAAAACAAAAATAATTTCATTCTGGCAAAATCCCCCTTTGATACAATGGCACTATGATAAACCTTATCAATTTCCATTCTATCTGCACGCACTTCGCTGACAAGCCTCTTTGCATAAGCCTTTCCCTGTTTTCCAGCCTGCATCATATCAATATAATAAAATAACAACCGTCGCCAAAAATAATACGCCGCAAAATCCCCCATTGTATCTGATACGGTTTCGCGGATATAGGAAATATGTTCCCGCCAAAACGGGATTTCATCCCAAAACATCCGCTCGCCTTTGGTAACATTCATAATACTTCCTGCACGGTCAAGCACATAATGATACAGACTCGTATCCAGATAAACCGCTTTCTTAAGTTTGCAAAATGCCCTTGTCGTATACATAATATCCTCCGAGTTTCTACCCTTTGGAAAGAGCATATCTTGTACCAAATCCCTGTGAAACAGCTTACTCCATACGGAATTATAGATAATATACTTATCATGCCCGCAAATATAAATTTTTAACAATTCCTCCCGTGAAAGCGGCACTACCGTACCGCTGCCCGATTCCATACTGTGGCAGGCAGCATCTGTACTGTGTTCACTGGCATAACGGCAGACTGCAAGCTGCGCGCCATTCTCTACGCATGCGCTGTACATACGTTCGTACATATCCCGCTCGATCCAGTCGTCACTGTCCACATAGCCAATATATGTTCCTGTCGCTATGGCAAGTCCTGCATTTCTTGCATCCGATAACCCTCCGTTTGGCTTATGCACCACCCGAATCCGACTGTCTTTCTTAGCATATGCATCACAAAGCTGCGGCGAACGGTCTGTCGATCCATCCTCCACCAGTATAATTTCCAGTGTTGGATATGTCTGATTAATAATAGACTCCATACACCTTTCTAAGTACTGCTCCATATTGTAAACCGGAACAATAATGGAAATCAAGTCAGCACAGCTTTCCATCTGCATCAATTAATACCCATCCTTTCCAATTCTCCCGTATTTGCGCCGTTTCCATTGTTTCATAATTATCATGGCGCAGCGGACGCACCATAATCTTTGCAGGATTGGGATTTAACCGTGCTCCCCAAATACTAAAGGTACTGTTCGCACAGATATTATGCCTGCAATGACTCATTAACTCCATATCATGGAAACTCTCACGTCCTTGGTTCCAATCCACAATACGCATATTGGCGCCACTAAAATGTGTTCTTGCATAGTCTGCATCATCCGAAAAAATATAAAATATTGGATTCTCTGCCCGCTGCGCAATATAGTTCATCGCTGCCTGATAATACTTATCGGTACAAATACCCATATACCGTTTTCCGTCTGCGACCGTTAAATAATCTTTCCGTCGAATATGAAGGCTGACAGACTCCTCCGTTTCCATTGCTTCCATTGCAGCGGCATTGGCTGCCGCATTCTGCGGATTCTGACTAACAGGAAAACGGATTTTTTTTCGCAGCATATCTTCAATATCTGTATAATACCTGTCACATCCCCAAAAACCGTAAAGATAAACATTATCCATTTCAAAAAGCTCCGACATATAGGCATCGGATTCCTTCACCATATGGCTCTTTCTGCCAAAAATCTTACGCCGTACCCGATCCTGCAGTTTCATGCTGTTATCCAAAAAATCCGTACGTTCCTTGTCCGTACAAACCTCATAGGAAAGCCCGTCCAGCCATTCCAACTCTAGTTCTCGCCATTCTCTGTCCTCTCCCTTTGCCCCCTTGTAGGCGTAAAGGTCAAGTTTTACTTCTCTGCCAAGCTGCTTGAATTTCTCATATAAAGCATACTGATACAACTGGTTTCCCAGCCCGCCCATTACATGAATAATCACCATTTCAAGCACCCTGTTCCTTTCTGCCCAAACAGCACAAGCAAGCAAATACGCTGACCATCAGCCCACGAAAAGTAAACCAATGATGCTCATACGAATGTTGTCCTGCCAAAGCATACCATACCAAAGGCATACAGGCAATCAGCAAAAATGGAATTGCGTCCAAAAACAGCGTTCCCAGCCTATTCCGATTCCGAAACAATACCCAACAGGCTATCACAATACATACAGTAATAAGCAGCAAATATGGTTTTTCAAAGTAAAATTCAATATTCCTACGCCAGATTGTAAAAACGCCTATTGTTTCTCCTGCCTGTTTATGAGAAGATCGCATTGCTATTTGTGAAAGTGCATTTGCAATTGTATGATCCCCCAAAAGAATCGAACTCAGCACCCATTTGCCAGCCCACATTGCACCGTATCCAAAGCCCCAATAAACAGAAGCAGCAACAATCTCCTTTATTCTTTCCCATATTGTTCGCATTCTGTGAGCAGATTCTTCTACTGGTCGCAGTCTGCGTTTAGATTCTTCTACTGTTTGCAAGCTGCGCCCGGATTCCTCTATTCTAAGCAGTCTACGTTGTGATTGTTCTCTGCCCTTACATAGTACCAAGCAGACTAACGGCATGCCCAAAGCAGCAATTGGATACGTTAATAAGTCGCTAAAACTCGTCACCATTCCTACAATCTGAAAATAATCCCCCATATGCCCGCTATCCGCAATTGGCTGATACCACTTCAGGAGAACCAGCATAGCACCATTGGCAATATAAAACACGATCGAAAATTGTATTGACAACGGCACGACCACGGGCATTAGAAACAGTAAAGAAATGAAATACGCAATCCCTTCCCGCACAAATCCTCTCTGCCAAAATGCCCCAAACACCAACAGAACCAATGCGCTCTCCACAAAAAGATTGATTACCCGCAAATCCGCATAATCAAACAACAAAAACAACGGCTTAAGCAGTACCAAATATCCATGCCAATATCGTGTGTACTCGACTTTTGTATAGCCCTCCTCTCCCGACAGATATCGTATCAATCCATCTAAAGGTCCTTCTCCATACTCTGCTCTTGTACACGCAAGAGCCTGTTTCCAAACCGGCAAATCGTTATCCGCAAAAACGGCATTTCCAACCATCCATGTATCGGTATAATTGTCCAACTGCGTGCTGATATATCCGGTAATTACGCGGTAGTACTCCCGTTCCTTATCAAACAAGTCCGCTGCCGAAGCCATATTTGCCTGCATTGGTTTTGTAGGAAGTAAATAAACCAAAGTCAACAATCCATATCCTGCCACAATCCCAGCCGCCAGCAAAACCGCAGCACGAAAAACTCTTTTTATGCAATTTATCCCAATTTCGCTTATTGACGCCTTACTTTCCAAACGATTCCCTTTCAACGCTCTGCATATTTATTCTTATTCATTATTTCCTACTTATACTGGTGAACACTACTGTTTGCCAATAACGTAACGTTAATCTATGGATTTTTTTCCATATAATATAGCTTCGCTGTAGTATCGACTACGGCTTCCACATGATATCCCAATTCTACAAAGGTATCAACCAGACCATTCCACTGTCCTGTTACAACAAATAACTGCTGTGGAATTTTACCTTGATATTCCCTATCTAAATATTCCTTCCACTGTTTGGTGTCGTTTCCTGCATGATACGTTTCCAATTCGTCATTATATGCAATTTTTTCCCATTGTGTTTCCTGATACTGCCCGTTATGCGTAAAATAATATACAAACGCGTATCTTTGGTGGAAATCCAACAGCGTTGGCACTGCATACCCCTCTCGTTCATACCAAGCGGCAACGACTGCGCGCAGATCCATTTTCGCCCAATGATTGCTTATGCGGTAATCACCATATACACAGTACAAAATCCCCGCCAGCACCAGCCCAATACGATATAAATCAGCCAGTTTTCCAAGTGGCACTTTCCTGTTTTTGTCTGATTCTTTTATAACAACTGCAAACTCGTAAAGCGACACTACAATTAGAACAAACCAAAATGGAAACAAAAATAAATTATATCGGTTACCATACCAGCCATATGCGTATATATTAAGTTTTGTAATACTATAATACAACAAATAGGAAGCTACATTACACCAAAAAAAGTTTTGCAACGCTTTTTTCTTCGTCTTAACCAGTGTATACGCCATAATTATGGCAATTACCACCATTGCCGCACGAATCAGCCCGCCGATTTTTACCCAATCACGATCAATATCAATCGCAAAAAACCGGAATACACAGATCAAACTATTAATAAAATCACCAAAAATACTCCCATACTCAATAATAATTTCCTGTTCTGCAAAAAGCGTTGAAACCTGATTTGCAGACTGTGGAATAATAAACAACAGCACCAGCGGCAGTCCCCCCGCAACAGCAGATAAAAGATACAGGAAGCCGCAAAGTTTTACATTTTTCCAATCACGCTGTCTGCAAAGGCGGATCAAAACCCCTACGGCAAACACTGCGACCACAAATACTGCGCCATAATGTGTAAATACCGCCGCAATACACAACAGCACAAACGCTGTAATTCTGCCAGGTGTCGTTTTTTCTTCCATTAAAAAATAAATATCAATCAGCCATATCAGCAGCATTATCAGCAGCGAATATTCGGAGCTTTCCTTAATATAATACATAATAATAAAAATACTCGAATAAATCACAACACCAAATGCCGCTGCATATCGGCTGCAAAGCCTGCGCAGCACCACATAAAAACCTACTGCCGCCGCAAACCCAAAAATAACACTCGAAAAGCGATACCACCATTCGCCCTCATTTATTTGCAGCCACAGGCACATCAGCCAGTTGTAGAGTGGCGGCTGCTGCTGAATATGCGCCATACGTTCATACATTGTTGCATATTCTGTTACGCCGCGGATAGCCCCACGCACAGGCACTGAGCAGTAAAATTCCATCGCCTCATCCTGCCAGATCGGCGCCTGAGTCAGTTTATAAAGTGCCATAATCCAATAATATACAAATGCAGCAGCCGCTGTAAGCCATTCCGGCAGATTGATTTTCCTATTTAATTTCATTTTATCATCCTATCTGCGTACTATTACTATTGAACGCACTCCCCAATATGCTCCTTACCTGCGCACGCCCCTTCTATGCAAATCCCTTTGCCCTTGTAGTTACCATTCAACCTTGTTAAATGGTAACATCTTCTATTATTATTGTTTTTTAAACAAATTCACTACCAATTTCAGCCCATATTTTACATACTGCACAAATACGCTTGGCTGGGTAATGCACTCCTTCATCTTTCGAAGAATATATTGTGGTCTTAAATAGAAACTTAACAAAATATCCTTGCGCAGCTTCATGACTTCATCAATGGTAAGGTGCATGGTTCCCTTTGTGCTGGAATGGAAAAAATCACTTCCCAATACTGATTTTGCCAAAAGTCCCTCTTTTTTACAAGTTTCATACATTGGCGTACCATAGAACGGCAGTGCGATTGTCACTTCAATAAAATCGGGATCGGTTTCCAACACCAACTTTTTCGTTAAAAGAATATCCTCTTTTGTTTCCCAAGGAAATCCGATAACAAAATACCCCCAAAATGGAAGTCCAACTTCCTTACACCAGCGTGCCGCCTGCCTGTTTTCTTCAACCGTTGCACCTTTACGCATTTTTTGCAGCATTTCATCACTGCCAGACTCAAAGCCGAATGCTACCAAAAAGCAGCCTGCCTTTTTCATTAATTCCAATGTTTCCTTTTTTAATGGACGCACGCGTGAATTTGCCGTAAACTGAATTTTCCCATATAATTTCGATTGAATAATCAGTTCACACATCTCTTTCACCCATTCCGGATTAATCGTAAAGGTATCTGCCTTAAAGAAAAAGTTGCGAATCCCAAACTGCTCATAGCACTCTATCATTTCCTCAAGTACATTCTGCGGACTGCGGAAACGCACCCGTTTGCCAGAAATCTCCGGGGTTAAACAAAATACACATTGACTCGGGCATCCGCGTGCTGTCTGAATGGTTGCCATTGTTTCCTTGGTATCCGGACGGATATAGAGCGAATTATTCATCAACTGTCTTGCCGGAAACGGCTGTGCATCAAGGTCATCATCCCATACATGGAACCTTGTAGGAATCATTTTCCTTTCTGCATCCTTATATAGAATATTATTGATTTCTTCGGGCTTTCCTATACCCTTGAAACAATAATCCGCAATTTTTCCGATACAGAAATCAATCTCGCCGCCGATTAAATAATCCACATTCGTGAAATCAATCATATCCAGCATTGCCTGTTCCGGCGCAAAAAACAGCGCTCCTTTTAATACAACAATCGGATGATGTTTCTCGCATAGCCTATTAATTACCTTGATATCATCAAAAATCGTGGTATTGGTAATGCTCATCATAATCATATCCGGGTCAAACTCGTCCATGTCCTTTTCGAGCATTTCAAATGTATCGCCCTGTGTTTGATAATCTTGTAGTTTTACCTGATAACCGCTTTGAAGCAGTACCGCCGCCGCATAGCCTAAATCATTGCAGGCTCGCATCGCCTGTGCAGAACCATCGTCAATATTTTGCTGACACCGATCCTCACCTCGCTGAAACAACGCTCCGGGCGGATAAAACAGTAACACTTTTTTCTTATTTGTCTGCATTCTTACAACCTCCATTTCGTCTTGTCCATTTTATTTATTTCAACCTTGCCAAACGAGAACTGTTTCCAAATCATCTCTTTGTATTGCCATAAAACTATAATTTATACAAATAAATATCATAGGGGATACCTTCACAATGATATTCTTTTATAAATGTAAGCCCCATTTGCTCTGCATTTGTAATTTCCACTCTTGAAAAAATATAATCGCATCCCAGCCGCTTTAATGCATCTGCATCCATTAATATCTCCTGCGGGTCTGCCTTGGCATTAGCACCGAAATCATACGTATTTTCACCAGATGCCGAAAAAAGATACGCACGACAGCCCCAGGTATCATAGTATGTCTGCCAATTTTCATTTGCGTCAAGCGTCGGCGCAATCGCCTCTCGAAACGCCTCTTTATATTCCTGCGGATAATACCCACAATAACCATCTATTGTTGTAATTCCATTATAAGAAAGCATTGCCGGATGCATCCCATAAGCACACGCGCCCTTATCCGGCGTATACCCAATATCTTCTTTTATCTGATTAATCAAATCTTTTCCATAAAATTCACCGTAACTAAGCTGATTTCCTTCTGTATGCTTTACAAGCTTGTACAGATTGCAGTAAATGGTATTATAAAAATCACTGTACTCGCACTGTGTGCCTGCCACAATCAATATTGCCGCAAGTCCAAGCACACAGGCAATGCTCTTTCTTTTTTGATATAATTTCCGCAGCACAATAAAAAACGCGAAATACCATGCAAAAGGATTAAAAAATATCGTTCTTCCATACTGAAACCCTTTTAACGGCGGCAAAACAGTTTCTACCAAACTGCGCAGCGGTTCCCAGAAATACAATGCATATACTGCACAGTTAAACACAAGAAACAGTATCGTCCAATTAAACACATCCGTTGCAATTTTATATGCCTGTTTCCTGCGGATATACATGATATTATTCCATATAAAATACACTACACAGACCGGAAGCACAAGAACTGTATGCAGCGATCGCGCATGGGAAAAACCGTGCAGCAACACCTCTGTAAACGTATGCCAAAGCTGTGCTGCATTATAGCTGGCTGTTTCCATTGTACTGCGAATCGTTTCTGTCTGCGAGAAAAACATAATCCCAAACAAGCGGTATTCAAAGCAGACATACCCAGCCGCAAGCGCCAAGAAACCTCCCAACAGCCGCCAAGGTATCCTTTTATCCCGTATGCTGAGTACAATCACAGCAATCAGTATATATCCTAATAGAAACGCGCCAAAAAACGTAAAATAAGAAAGCAACGGATAGAAAAACAATGCCCCATACAGTCGCCAATCCGCCTTTTCATACAGTCGTACCAAAAGGTACAATACAAGCGGCATCGACGCAAAACAAAACGCATACATCGGATATACCGGCAAAAGCGCAAATGCTATCGCTGCCAGCACAACGATCTGCTCCGTTCTAGCGTATTCCTCACCTAACAAATGCTTTGCCAGCAAAATACTAGATCCCATTGCCAGAAGCATTTTCAACAATATTCCAGCAATATATGCATAAATATCTGGCAGCAATAAATACAATATATTATATAGAGAAAACTCTGATGGGAAATAATTCCTGTCAATTCCCTGCAAAATCGGCATTGCCTGCCCATGTGCAAAAAACGCCTGTTGATCTCGCAGCATTTTAAGCTGTGTAATAAACAAATCTAAGTTATCACAGATTCCCACATAAATCTGTTCCCGCAATACCAGCAATACAGCCGCTTCGCAAAAAAAGATGCCCCCTGCCAGTATCCAATGCCAATATTTCTTGATAGCGTCCATTCTCTACCTCCACTGTCCGCATATGCCGCCAGTTCCCCAGCACTGCCGGCACACCGATTCTATGACACTAATTTCCATAATAGCACAATATCTCTGACAGGTAAACACCTTTTCATATCATTTACAAATACGCCGCAATCACCAGATAGTGATACAGCTGTTTCAGCGGCATAGACGGATCAGGCACATGATCGGGTTTGCTCGGTAGAATCGAACCATCCGGCAATAGAAAACCACCTTCGCATATCATACTCGGAAGCGCCGCCGTTTCAAAGACCATATTGTTTACTTGCGTATAAACAGGCGTATAATCCGCAAAATCCTGCATAATAAACTGATAAATTTTTCTTGCTAAAAAATTATATCCTGCATCATTTAAGTGCACGCCATCGCAAAGGTATTGTCCATACCTTGCGAGTGCATCTCGATTATCCACAGTATTCAGTTCATAATCCGCATACAAATCCAATACAGGCACACCGTAAAACTGGCAGCGGTCAAGCATTGCCGTTCGGTACTCACTCAAAGTACCTGTCCCAAAATTCCCGTAAGTACTTCTTTTGTAAGAATGTGTTTCATCAGCATCCTTGCTCTGCTGATAGGGTGTCAGAAATACAATATCCGCGTTCGGATATGTACTCTGCAAATACGTTATCATCGTATTTAAAGCCCCATAAAACGTATTCGGGCTGGTATCCGTGCGCTTACCAATAGGACAGTCACCATACCAGAAATCATTCGTACCGCCGAACACAATAATTAAATCGGCAGCTTTGTCCATTTGGTACATTCTGTCAACAAAAGAACCAGGATTGGATACATCAGAAACAATATCTGTAATCCGTGAACACGACACCCCATAATTATTGACTTGTGCGCCCGTCAGCTTCGCCAATACAGAAGGAAACGACTTCTCCTTGCCGCTCGCGCCAATTCCCTCAGCAATAGAATCCCCAAGTACATTGATAATATGATACTTTTCTAAGGGAAGCCCTTGCATATAAACTTCTGCCTGCGCAAACTGCAGTAACGCCGTTTCATGATCGGATGGGGTCTGTGTTAAAAACGCCGGCAGTTCCTGTGCTGGAAGGAGTGCCGCAGTATTTTCCGCCTGTGCCTCACTTGCTTCTGGTGATGTTTCCACAGTATTCTCTGCTTGTGCACTGTCTGCTTCCGATACCAGTCCTGCTGCAGTATTCCCCATCTGTGCACTGCCTGCTTCTGACGCTGCTGCATTTCCCACCTGTGCATTGCCTGCTTCTGGTGCTGCAATATTCTCTGCCTGTGCACTGTCTGCTTCTGGTGCGACTGCCGCAGTATTCTCTGGCAGTGCAGCCGCCTGCTCTGCGGGAAGCAGTTCCGATGCCCATGCGGTTTTTGGTGTGTTTACCATACTTGCTGTAATTGCCGTAATTGTTATAATTACTTCCATACAAAATAGTTTTACATTACCACTCTTTTTCATCTCACGCCCATGCCTTTCCTCATACAAAAAATAACTTCTTACCATATTTTATAATATTTTCTAAATTTTGTATAGATAGCATAACACATAAATTTTATTTTCCATAAAAGCCTTCTTTTATCTTATTTCCACGAAATGCGACATCCACTTTCCTGGGAATTGCCGGAAACTGCTGATATCCTACGCGATCGCCTGTTTCCGGATAGTAAAACGTAACGCCATTTACCGCATAGCTATGCAAAACATACGTACCATAATCACTCTGCTGCAAATAATATGGTTTATCTGCTGTGCTTATGATATAGCCTGCCAGTGAAACGCTTTTCGTCAATGTAAATATAACAATTAGGAACATCCCTATTCTACTGGTAATTATAGAAATATTGCTATTCTTTTTTTCAGTACTTGCTATTCTTTGGAAATTGGCATTTTTCCCTTCTATATTTTGCAGTATCAATATCCATACTATCCCAAACGTCAATACTGCCATTAACAGTACATATGCATATCCATAGCGCAAAAGCGGCGCGGAGCACTGCCAGAAGAGATAGGACGCACCTACCGTTCCAAGCACAAGCAATTCATCCAATCCAGATTCTATTTTATTCCGCTTCATAATCATGTTTTTTTGATACTTTGTTCTTGATAAGAAGAGATAAACTGCCAAGCCCGCAAACACCCCCACACAGACGATATCCGCAAGCACCAACAGCCTCCCTACCGCTGGCAGCGCTGTGTGGAACCAATTGGGAAACCACTGTGTTATCGGCAAGTCCACTAATGCGGCATTATTAAGCCCACGCCCCCAAGTTTTAATTTCTGCGGCATCCAAAGCCGCGGCTTCTGCGCCGATTTTCCAATCCACTGCAAATAAGTCAAGTGACGGAAACGGATACAATAGATATCCCGAAATCAGAACCGTACGCACTGCCCACGGTGTCAGAACTATCACCCCCATTACAAGATAGACTGCAATCTCCCGCCATTTTTTTTCCTTTATCAGCAGATAAACAGGCTTGATTGTCAGCAGCAGCAAAAGCCCCGCCGTCAACTTTAAGGATACAGCAAACGTTCCTCCAACGCAGAGCAGCGCAAATGGTACACACGCATTCCTATCTATCTCCAATTGGGCAAGCCATTTTATTAAAATAAAAAACACCACACACATAATTGCATAGTCCGAAGCTGGTGCCACAATATCCCTGTAAATCACAGTAAGATAATAAAATGCGCCAAGCCTTGCAAAATCTGACAGCAGCACACTTTTACGCTTTGCAATCTCTCCCAGCTTTAAAACCTCTACGCTTAACAGCAATGCAATAAATCCGTTAACCGTATGCAATGACTGCCCCAATAAAAACGCAAAACTATACAGCGCCGACAACGCAAAAAATGAACTGTTATATGCAAAACGAACATGAATATTGCCCAATCCCTTTACAACACCGAACTCCTCAATCCAACGAATACTCTGCGCATGGTATAGATCGGAATCGTAATGCATATACCCCCTAGAAGTACAATATCCCCACACGATAATGAGCACCAGTAACAGCACCTTGCTAAAAACACTGCTATCCCACCAAGCACTTCTTAACTGTACCGCAATTTCCCTGCGCAAGAAAAACACAATTCCAGCACAGAATACAGCCATAACAATATTGGCTGCCAGCCCCACTTTATATACAAGGCTGAAAAACTGCGCATAGACCGTCGCAAGAACCAGTCCCGCAAACAGCACGCTGTCTATTCCTCGCAGCGCATAGTGAAAAAATTTCTCTGTAAATTTGGAAAAGGCAAATCCCAAGCTATATGCTGTCACTGCAATATAAATCCAATTCAAAAAAACCGCTGCCATATGTTTTCTTATTTTGCCCCCTAATTGATAAAAACTGCAAATCTTTATGCCATTCCGTATACAAAACATTCGATACGTATTTATTGGCTATTATATCACACTTTTCTATATTCAAACAGCACAAAACGTGATAAACTACTAAAGAACTGTTTCGAAATTGATACGAAAAGGAGCTGCTGCAAATATGAACAAAACCCTAAGATCACTCGATATTCTAAAGGGAATCGGCATTGTTATGATTATTATTGTCCACAACCGCCATTTTATTATGAAAGATATGACGGGTTTCCGACAGATTATTAATTACGGGCAAATGGGATGCCAATTATTTTTCTTTGTGTCTGGAATGGCACTCCGCTATTCATGGTATCACCTTATACAGAAAGAACAGCGAAAAAGCTTTCCTGTTTTATACGGAAAATTTATACTGCGCCGTTATCTACGTCTTGCGCCCGGATTTCTAATAATACTGGCAGCAAATTATCTGCTTAATATTCTTCTTATGGATATATTTCACTACTCGCCGGGATTTATTATCAACCGTTCGCCCAAGGCAATTCTTGCAAATGTCCTATTTGTACATGGAATATATCCTGATGCGATCAATAGTGTATTTCCCGGAGGCTGGTATATCGGTACAACATTTATATTATACTTGCTGTTTCCGCTCCTGGTTACACTGTTTCAAAAACTGCATACAGTAAACTGGTTTCTGATATTCCCCCTGCCGCTGTTGTTCCTCTGCCTAAACCATATTCTGCTAAAACAGTGGTCTATTGCGTCCAAAGGCAGCTTGTATCCATACAACAACTCCTTCCTGTATTACTTTTTTACAAATCAGCTTCCCTGTTTTTTGCTTGGGATACTATTGTATTTTCAGGAAAATAATATCGACAGTAACACCCCCCACCAAAAAAAATACTTTTCCCAAAAATGCCCATTGCTGCTTTCCATTGCGCTGTTTCTGGGGACAAGTGTTTTGGCAATCCAATGGTATCTGCTGCCAGAAGAAAATTATCGCTATACTTACCTCCCCTCACTGGTAGGCCTTTCCTTTTACTGGCTTGCCGTCAGCATGATTCATTGGGAACACCGCAAGACATCGCTTCTTCCTTGTCAAAAAAACACAATAAGCCACAAAAACCGAGGAATCTTACAGTTTCTCACAGATTTTCTGGCACAGTGCGGCAAAAATTCCTATGGAATGTATTTAGTGCATGCGTTTATTTGTTGGTATGGTGTCAAAGGGGTTACTGATGCAATGAAATACTGCGGATATGATTATCCCGATTTAACGCTATATTGCATACTGCTTCTTCCCTCTATCTTTATCGTCTATGTGGCAGGCTTATATATGGGGCAGCTTATCGGATTTATTGATAAAAAATTGCGGAAACCCTCCCAATAAGACGGTTTCCGCAGTCTTTACTCCAATACTAGATTTTCCTTTCTACACAGCACATATTGTCCGCTTATGCAAGACAGTTGTATAGAAATTGAAATCGCTTAACGTTTTTCAGTATCTCTTTCAGAATAATCTAAAATATCCTTTAATTTCTGCCGTTCCTTTGGGGATGGCGACACAATTAAATAGTCCACTTGATTTCGCTGTGCGGACATTCCGTCTTTTTCCAGGCGATCGCCAACCATAATCGCATCTTTTCTATCAACCCCCAGCGTATTCAAAATCACTGCCAATCCCTTGGGGTCAGGCTTCATACAGCCAATCTCCTTATCCGCCGAAGTAAAGCATCTATCCGCTGTAATACCAAGTGCTTTCAGCTTATCCGTCACTGGATAATCAGAATAAATGGCAACGATAATACCCTTTTTCCGCAATTTTTCAATGGTTTTTGCCAGTACTCTATCCTGAAATTGCGGCAGCAGTTTCAGCGGAGCTTCCAGCATAAAAAATTGTACTGCCTTTTGCACATGCTGCGGCGAAGTGTGCATTTTCTTTGCAACATATGTATATTGACGGCTGTCCAAATCCAAACCATTCTCCACCGCTTTCCTCTCAATGGATTCCCACTTCTCCCGCACTTCCCGATATCGCTTGATAATCAAAATATCTTTTACACGCGACGGGTGACAGATAAAATGCTTTATCAAGTACAACAGCATTTTCTTACGAAACGGTTTTTGATAATACAACGTGCCGTCTAAGTCAAAAATAACTGCCCGATATGCAAACAGCGAAACACGCCCCATAAATACATGATTCATAAAAACCTCCCGCATATGTAAAGTCTAACGCCCAGTTGCGAACCCAACTGTGTTTTAATCTTTCTCCACTCTACTCTATCTCGCAGTTGCGAACCCAACTGGTTTCTTAGTTTTCTCTGCTCTACTCTAAGGAACTGTAGAAAAATAAGTGACACATCTTGCTTGTCTATTTCTCCAATC